>Ga0265798_10002140_pt1 | contig 29405 bp, 25 predicted proteins | sample P3T30metagenome_FD_192430 | JGI IMG/M metagenome (GOLD analysis project Ga0265798, IMG submission 192430) | Plant litter microbial communities from East Loma Ridge, Irvine, California - P3 T30 | ecosystem: Environmental > Terrestrial > Plant litter > Unclassified | place: USA: California...
TGCTGCCGAAATTAAGCTTTAACGAATTTATCCGACATCAGTTCCAAGCCTTGAGTTATTCATCAGTTGTTTATGTTTTTATAGGTATTCATGAGCTCGCAGAAAAGCTCGGTTTTGCTTCTTTTTGTTAAGAAAAAGAAGAAAGCCCTTCGGCGGCCAGCCGAGGCAAGCCAGCGCAGCAGAAAAAAGTTTTCGGCAGGTGATGACACCAGCCGATAGATGAATAAGGATTTCTCGCAGCTAGCGATTCAAAAATAATTAGTGTTAAATGGAACCAGTAAGTAAAAACACAGAACTTCTTCACTGCATTCTGAATGACAATATCGCTACGGCCACCCTGCATTCCGGCCTAGGAAATGATGGAAGGAGAAAACGTTAAAGCTTGACCACAATCTTTCAACCCACCACAACCCAAGGCAGCGCATTTTGCCCGATCCTTCATCGGGTGCTTGTGCTGCCGAAACAAAGCTTTAACGATTTTATCCGACATCAGTTCCAAGCCTTGATTTTTTTGTTACTTTTTTGATCAAGCAAAAAAAAGTAAAAGCCCTTCGGCGGCCAGCCAAGGCAAGCCAGCGCAGCGGAAAAAAGTTTTCGGCAGGTGATGATGACACCAGCCGATAAATGAAAAACTATTATCAATGTTAATTACCCTAATAACCCCAGCAATTCCTTCTTACTTAACCCTTTAAAAAACCCACCATCAGTTTGAATTAAATTATTAACCAAATCCTTCTTTGAAGCCTGGAGTTTCATAATTTTCTCTTCGATTGTATCCGGACAGATTAACCTCACAGCCATTACATTCTTATGCTGACCAATCCGATACGCCCGGTCAATGGCCTGGTTCTCAACCGCCGGATTCCACCAAGGGTCTACCAAATAGACATAATCCGCTTCCGTTAAATTTAGCCCGGTTCCCCCAGCTTTCAAACTGATTAAAAATACAGGAATATCTGCGTTGCCTTGAAAGGATTTAACAGTTTCTTCCCGCTTTTTTGTTTGACCAGTGAGGTATTCGTATTTAATATTCCTTTTTTCCAATTCCTTTTTGATCAGATCCAGCATGGTTACAAACTGAGAAAACACCAGTATTTTATGGTTTCTGGCTTTGCTTTCAATTTGTTCAATCAAAACCTCGATTTTCGAAGACGCCTGCAAATAAGATTTTCCATCTGCCAGTAGTGCCGCAGAGTTACAAATTTGCCTCAATATCGTAATGCTTTTCAAAACATGCATGGCACTTTTAGGCAATTCATCTTCGGTTTTACCCAAAACAAAATCCTGAATCTCTTTTTTATTGGCTTCGTAAACTTCGCGTTGTTCAGCGCCCATTTCACAATACAAAACAATCTCCGTTTTATCTGGAAGTTCCTTCGCCACCTGCTCCTTGGTACGCCGCATTAAAAAGGGCCTGATCTTTTTTTGCAACTCTTCTGCCCGCTTCTTATCCTTAAACTGATCAATTGGCGTAGAATATAAATCAGCAAATTGCTGCTTGCTGCCAAATAAACCCGGACAAGCGAAAGATAGCTGACCATACAGATCAAAAGTATTATTTTCGATCGGCGTTCCCGTCATTACAACTTTATTCCGCGATTTTAGCAGCCTGACTGCCTTGTATCTTTGCGACTCCGGATTCTTGATATTTTGCGATTCATCCAGGAAAATATAATTGAACCGATAATCCTTTAAAAATCGAATGTCAGAAAGTAGCGTACCATACGATGTGATCACAATCTCAAACTGATCAAAATCATCAGTCGTTTTGATTCGCTCGTTGCCATAAATTGTTTTGATGGTAATAGATGGAGCGAACTTTTCCACCTCGGCTTTCCAATTAAAAATAAGCGATGCCGGAACCACCACCAGATTGGTATTGTGGCTTACCTTATCGCGTTGCGACAAGATGAAAGCAAGAATCTGGATGGTTTTCCCCAAGCCCATATCATCTGCCAAACAAGCACCGAAATTGAAATCATCCAGAAAATTTAGCCAGTTAAGCCCTTCTTTCTGGTAAGGCCGTAAGGAGGCGTTCAGGGCACTGGAAACTTCCACTTCCCGGATAGCATCTGTTCCTTCGAACTTTTCATGGTATAGCCTTAGCTCGTTTTTCACTTCACCATCAAAGAGCGCATCCTCATATAAGTCGTTCAAGGTTGCGAACTTTATTTTAGGGGTAAGAATGGCATCATCAGTTACCTCTCCGGCATTGAAATAGTCTGTAAATTTCTGGATCCATTCATGTGGCAAAATACCTTGCGATCCATCATCAAGCGTTACGAATTTACTCTTGTTTCTGATCGACTTATGCAAATGCTTCAAGGCCACCTGCTGTTTACCAAATTTAACCTTCACTTTGGTTTCAAACCAATCAGTACCGCTTAATACCTCAATATTGATCTGTGCCTTGTGTTCATTAAGTTTATTATTTTTGAGTTTATTGAACCCTAAGATATGAATGCCTTTATTCCGCCAAAATTCGAAGGCATCAAGGAACCAGCCTTCTTCTAAAAAACGCTTTCGGTGCAAATAAAATGAATCATTTGTTTCCTGATCGTAAAAGTGAGGATGTTGCCTGACCACATTAGAAATAAACTGCAGTTCAGCATCTTCATCACGGTGTAACGTAAACACATTTCCTAACTTATCTTGTGCCTGAATCTGACGCTTGGAAAGCACCGGAATTTCCAGATTCCCGTAACGCATAACCGGGGTAAGTAAAACGAAATCTTCAGATTCTGAAAGGTAGATTAATTGCTCATTTTCGAGGTCGAATCCTTTTTCTTCCAGTTGATCTGGCGTAGCCGCTTTGAGGTAGGTGTAATCTACCTTGATGCTGCCTTCCAACTGGATCAGGATCAGTTTCTGGAATTCCGGATATTTCGTTTTATGTAAAATTAACCGGTTACTTTGCTTTTTAAAGAAGCTGATTACGCGGAGAAAATCAGGTCTGGTAATTAAGTAAAGTTGATCTTTCAGGCGGATAAAATACTGATGAACCAGAACCAAATGATCCAGTTCGTAAGACTTTCCTTCGATGGTTAACCGACCTGTAATTTCATAAAAATCATTCAGCTGGTTAACCGACAACCTTAAATCGAGATTAAGAAACTGAACATTTACGGGAGTGATCGTGGAGGCCTGAATATTGGCCTGCTTCGGATCCTGAAGATAGAAAGGAATCTTTTGCGGATTCTTTACAATGGCTTTTAGCGCCTCAATTTCTTCACCCGTTTGATCATTATTATAGTTGGCCTGGAAGGTAGATATGCCACTGTAGAATTTCAGTTCGTCGCTATCATCGGTTTTAAATAAAAAAGTAGACAAGTTTACCTTTTGTAAAGGATTTTTGATCTTCCCTGCCTTTGTTTTTTCTCCTTCATACAATTCGATAGAAAGGTTGCTATAATAACGATGCTGGCCCAGCACGAGGATGGTTTTACTCAAATTTTGAAGAGGTTTCAACAGACTCTTCGCTTTTTCTTTCGGTAAAAGCAATGCAGCTAATTGTTCTTTAGCTTCTTTGTTAAATGACTGCAACGCTGCGATTTTAGGCTTTATTTGCAAGGCTCCGCCGGTGTGACTCATGGAGAAAACAGCATCAAGATCGGGTTCCTTTTCAAGACCATAGTCTAATGCGAGTATATGTAATTTTTGCCTGCGTAACCGCTCATCAAAAAAGATAGTGAAATCTTCCCGGTGTAAAATATTGTACAATACCTGGGCCTGGTGCATACAGAGCTTGTTTTTAGGTATGGAACATCTACAAGATAACTTTACAGAATCTTGGTTTTGCTGCACCTGAACAATCGGAAACCAGGTATCAGAATCCGGATGACTAAAAGCTGCAAAATTAATTTCTATCTGCTCTGGATGGAGGTTAAAAAAACCCCTCGAATTAGTATTAACTTCCCCACTCAGGTGCTTGAGGATAAATATGCCGTTTAAATCTTTGAGGTTGAAATCATGCAATACATAATCGTATGGATTTAACGTATTTAACTGATCTGCCTGCTCTTCCCTCATTTAACTCAATTTATTAGCGTAAAAATAGCATTTATATCGCAACCGGAAATGAAAGATTGATATTCTGCATGCTGCAATGGAGCATATTGTCTAGAGCGACTTTCTGAGATTTAAATAAAAAGGAACAGCAACCTTTTCCGTTTTTCCATTTAACACAAATTCTGCAGCTTGCGTACCCAGGCTTGTAAAATCAGTTGAAATGGTGGTAATACCATCCAGTATAATCCTTTTTAAAGGTGTTTCATTATAAGAAATGACCCCAACATCTTTCCCTATCTTGAGTTTTAAAACAATCAACCTTTCAATCAATGTAACCAAATCATCTTCCATTAAATTGATATAAACCTCACCTACATTAATTTCTTCATCTTTAATATTGTGAATCACTTTATGTGCAAAGGCATATTGCTGGCAAAACCTATAAAATCCACTCAAAATTTCCTGCGGGAAATAACTGCTCTTCGGAAAGATAATTTTTAAGGTGGTATAATTGGACAAGCGATCCAATGCCTGTTCTAATGCTGCATAAATATCTTGCGCAAAGTTTTCATAAGCGGCGGCGTAATCGCCAGTTATACCCGGTAGCAGCTTATCTAAAATAATAAGTTTTTCTTTCGGAATGGTGTTAATCACCTCATGGGCGTTTTCACCACCTTCCAGGAAGTGTGGAATAATTACAAAATGCGTGTAATCATCTTTCTTACTCATGATCATTTTCTTAAAGAAAACGTAATCATTGTTATAAATGTAGAAGTCGATTGCGGCCTGCTCTCCAATGGCTTTGGTGAAAGAATCGTAAATGATCTTTTTATGGGTGCTTAGCTTATTAAAAAGCAGGCATACCTTTAATTTTCTGGAGAAATCCGTATTGATGATAAAATAACCTTTTCCGGGTACCGAATCTACCACACCCAATTTACGCAGGTTTCTGTATCCTTTTTCGGCCGTATCCCGAGACATTTCTAAACTGAAACTGAGCTCATTAATGGACGGAAGCAGACTCCCTTTCTTTAATTTTCCCATATCAATTCCATTCAAAATAGCGTTCGTTAACTGCTTATATTTTGGCGTAGATGAATACTCATCAATTTGAATGTAATCGAGGATATCTTCTGGTTTCAAATGAATTTGGCTTGGGTTTCGAATATAAAAAAAAATCTGCTACCAGAGCAGATCTTTTTGTTATATCGTTCGCTGGATAGCAGAATAGTACTTTAAATTAATCATATCCGTTGGTGCAGGATTATCATTCCAGACATCATTGATGGCAAGTGCAGTTCCAATGGCTGTAGCCTGCGATACCGATGAGGCGTAAACCTCTATATCCGGAACGGCACTGGCCAGCAAATGCATGTAAATGGCATTTTTACCAAAGCCTCCATCCACAAAAATTCTGGTTACACCAGGATTCAAAATCAATTTTAACGAGTAAACCTGTTGCTTAACTAAATCTAAAATTAACTGGTGATAAGCCTCTTCTGCGGTTTGAAAGGTGTTTAAATCTCTGGCAGGAAATGCAGAAACCAATGAAAATTCTGTTTGAGCATTCTGATTTTCAGGCACCTTGTTCACCAGCTTCAAAACCAGGCCCGGATTAAACTTCAGGTGTTTGAACAGATAAGCTGCACGATCAAAATGTGCTGCAATCCGCTTCAGTTGAATCTCATGTTCGTTACCTGCAAAAATCCGGGATGCTTTTATGGCTTTGCCTTTGAAATGCATATAACACAGGCAGTCCTTCTTCAATTCATCGGCCGTTAACGGTTCCTGATTGAAAGGATTTAAACTGATGCACCAGGTTCCGGTAGAGATTAATACAAACGGCGTATTAAAATTGGCCAAATAAGGAATAAGTGCTGCAGAACTGTCGTGCAAGCCAACGCCTACACTCACTTCTTTCCCTTCAAAAGTTGTTTTCAAAGTAGAATCTGCAGGCGTAAATTCGCCAAACTTGTCAATAATCTTTTCTGCTGAAACCCAGTGATGGTATTCATCTTTATTAAAATCCCAAAGCTGGGTATGGCATCCAATACTGGTAATATCTGCCACCGCTTTACCCGTAAGCAAATAGCTTAAATACTGTGGTAAATGCAGCGCATGCTTTACCCGGTCAAAGAGCTCTGGTCTTTCGTTCTTTAAACGATAAAGCTGCATTCCGGAATTTAAGCTTCCAAGAACCGGCGAAGCCGTTTCAAGGGAGATTTTCTCCTCTCCACCATATCTATCATAGAAAGCCTTTTTTAATGCTTCCGGATATTCCTTTAAATAATTATAAAGCGGTGTTAAAGGTTCGCCGTTTTCATCCAGGTAAACGAAACTCGCACCATAAGTAGAAAAGTTTATGGCCCTGATATCAAACTCTTTCATTTGAAAAACCTGGTTCAGCGAATCGTAAACAGACGATTTCAGGCTCTCGAGATTTTCGCAAGGCTCACCGTCTTCATCTGCAGTTTCTACAAAACGGGCAGATCGTTCGTAAACAATGCTGTAGTTCTCGTCGATTAAAAAAAGTTTCTTATTTGTTTTTCCAACATCAAATATGGCTATAACAGGTTTAGGCATTTTTAATTCCTCTTCGATTATAAACCTGTAGCTACAGTATTTCCACGGTGATTAACTAAATTACTTCTCACAGCCAAATCACGGTACAAACCAATTGGCGATAATGCCGCACCCGCTCTTAATCTCGCTTCGGCAACTAATGGCCTTAAGTCGCTACGGAAAGTGTTTTGCAAAATTTCCTGTGCTTTAGCTACGTCATTATTATCCTGCGCTGCGTTTAAAGCATTCCGATCAACCAACAACGCCTGGGCATAGGCAATCATAATCGCTTCTACTGATTGTAATAAATCTTCTAAAGGGTCTTTCACATTATGAGAAGCATCAATCATCCAACCTAAATCTTTGGCGTGGTTCATGCCTTTCGCATCCATACCTTCCACCAGTTCGTTGAAAATTAAAAACAATTGGTAAGGTTTGATACTTCCAGCCGTTAAATCATCATCACCATATTTTGAATCATTAAAATGGAAACCGCCTAATTTTCCTTCCATCAATAGTAGAGCGACGATCTGCTCGATATTCGCATTCGGTAAATGGTGACCCAGATCTACCAGTGTATAGGCTTTTTTACCCAGTTTGCTGGCATACAATAAAGACTGGCCCCAATCGCCCACAGTTGTAGAGTAGAAATTAGGTTCGAAAGCTTTATATTCTACAAACATTTTCCAGTCTTCCGGTAATGCGGCGTAAATTTCCTGTAAACTTTCCAGGGTGTTTTCAAAAGCTTTGCGGAAATTCAATTGTCCCGGGAAACATGATCCGTCAGCCAACCAAACCGTTAAAGCATCAGAACCTAAGGCTATACCATGTTTAATTACTTCGATGTTATGTTCTATGGCTTGCTGGCGAATGGCTTTATTTACATTTTGAAGTGATCCAAATTTGTAACTATGTGCGGAACCTGCCTGATCCTGAAAAGTATTTGAATTCATGGCATCGAACTTCAGGCCATAGCTGGAAGCCAGACTTTTTAAGCTTTCTGCGTTTTGAGGAATATCCCATGGGATGTGAAGCGAAATCGCACCACTTGCACCGTTAAGGGCATGTAACAAACCTACATCTTCAATTTTTTCTTCAATGGTTCGTGGCTCACCACCAGTAATGGCAAAACGGCCAAAACGGGTTCCACCGGTTCCTAAGGCCCAACTCGGAATGGCAATTTGAAAATCTACTAATTTCTGGATAATGCTCTCAAGGTTAACATGCGACCAGTCTTCCTTCAGAAAATCCAGCTTGCGTTGGTGTGAAGTAGAGAGGGAGTCGTTATGTTTTTCTATTTGGTTCTGCTCAATATTCATTGCAATATTTGCTTTATTAGGTTAATCTTCGGCGAAAACCGCCATTATTTATCCAGTAAACCGGATATAAATTTTAACAGTCATTTTCGGTCTGTGGAAACCACAGACCATGAAAACGACTTACTAAAACTAACTTTATCTTTGAAGGTATTTCCTGATCAGCCCATGGCTAAAATGAAATACCTAATGATACTATCTTACAAATGCCATGGCTACACCGCCATCAACGTTTAACACATTACCTGTCGATTTCTGCAACAATCCGCCAACAAAAGCGAAACAAGCGTTTGCAATATCATCAGGTAAAATAATTTGATTTAGCAAAGTACGTTTGGCATAATAAGCAGGCAGCTCAGCAACCGTTACACCGTATGCTTTTGCTCTGCCTTCGGCCCATCCGCCTGCCCAGATATTACTGTCACTGATTACAGCATCAGGATTAACAACGTTTACACGAATGTTATCTGCGCCCAATTCAGCAGCGTTTAACCTGCTTAAATGTAACTGCGCAGCTTTTGCACTTCCGTAACCAGCATTATTTGGTCCGCTTACCAATGCGTTCTTGCTCACAATATTAATAATATCTCCACCAACATCCTGCTTTTGCATCGCTTTTGTTGCAGCCTGAGTGATGAAAAACTGTCCTTTCACCAACACATCATATAACAAATCCCAGTCTTTTTCAGTGTGATCACCGATGGTTTTAGAGATCGATAAACCAGCATTGTTAACCACGATATCTATACCGCCAAAAGCCAGTGCCGCAGCATCAAAAGCCCCATCAATATCTTCCTGACTGGTGACGTTTAAGGTTGCAGTGCTGTAAGAATCTTTACCATATAGTTTTGCAAACTCAGCGCCGGCTTCTGCCAAACGTTCTGCGTTCATATCATTTAAGATCACTACTCCACCTTCAGCAACAAACTTCTTTGCAATTGCTTTACCAATGCCGCCTGCACTTCCGGTAATCAGGGCAATTTTACCCGTAAGTGGTTTTGGTTTTGGCATACGCTGAAGTTTTGCTTCTTCCAATAACCAATATTCAATGTTAAACGCTTCCTGGTGAGGCAAAGAAGTGTATTCTGAAATGGCTTCAGCACCTTTCATTACGTTAATGGCATTGATATAGAACTCTGCAGCAACTCTCGCCGTTTGTTTATCTTTCGAGAAAGTGAACATTCCCACACCCGGATATAAAATTACAACAGGATTGGTATCACGGATAGCCGGACTGTTTGGATGTTTACAGGTTTCATAATAATCTGTATACATGGCTCTGTAGGCCTCAAAAGCTGGCAATAATTGTTCTTTGATCGCCTTCACATCGGTTAGATCAGCATCGATGGCTAAATCTAAAACCAGGGGACTAATCTTTGTTCTTAAAAAATGATCCGGACAGCTGGTACCCATTGGAGCCAAACGGGAAAGATCATTTGAGTTGGTAAATTCCAGTACGCGTACATCATCAGTAAAATGACCGATCATGTGTTGCTTAGAAGAACATAAACCACGCAATACTGGCGCTAATGCAGCCGCTTGTTTTTTGCGGTTAATATCTGTAGCACTTTCTATTTTTTGTCCGCCAAATACCGGTCCTTTTTTACCGTAGTTCTGAGCCAGGTAATCTGAACAGATTTCGATTACATCTAAGGTATTTAAATAACTTTCGTAAGCAGTATCACCCCAGGTAAATAAACCGTGAGAGCCCAACATGATTCCACGAATGCCTGGATTTTCATCTAAACATTGCTTTAATTGCAAGCCCAGTTCAAACCCTGGTTTTTTCCATTCTACCCAACCAATTGTTCCGCCGAATAATTCTTCAGTAATTTTTTTTCCGTCTTTTGCCGCAGCGATGGCAATGGCGGCATCCGGATGCAAGTGATCGATATGTGCAAATGGCAGGAAACCATGCAAAGGCGTATCAATTGATGGCGCTTTAGAACTTAAATCGAAAATACAGTGGTTAAACAGTTCAACCATTTCATCTTCGTGTTCTACACCACGATAAATATTTTTTAAGCTCCGCAGGCGATCTACATAAAGAGCAGCTAAACCGCTTTTCTTTAATGTACCCAAATCGCCACCCGATCCTTTAACCCACATAACTTCGGTTTCATTGCCGGTAAGCGGATCTTTTTCCATTAACTTGCATGAAGTATTACCGCCACCATAATTCGTCAGGCGCAAATCTGCACCCAATAAATTAGAGCGGTAGATCAATAATGCAACTTCATCTCCAGCCAGTTTTGCGGCCTCTTCTTCATCCCATAAGTAGCTTACGTACTTATAATTTGTTTCTTTAACAGACATGTATATTAATGTTTACTTTTTTTAAAATTTATCTAATTGAATTACCGTAGCCTACAATCAGCACAGAAACGATAATGGTTACTATACCAACGATTACGGTTGTTAATGTTTTTCTCGATACACCTTTCCATTCTTTCAAAACCAATCCCCAAACGTTTGCAATCAGGATGATGAAGGCCATGTGTAATATCCATGAACTGGCACCGTTCCCCATTTTGCTTTCTCCCATTCCGTAGAAAAAGAATTGCAAAAACCAGGTGGTTCCGGCCAGCGCAGAAAAAATGTAGTTTTTTAGTAGCGGTGTTGATTTCTTGGTGTAATCGCCAAACGTTTTATTTCTGGCATTAAGAATCATACACCAAATGAAGTTGGTGGTTAAACCGCCCCAAAGTACCACTACGTAGGTTACGTTGTTCTGGAAAAGGAAATTGCCTGCTTCTGATGGATTGGCAGCTTTCCAGATTTGATTTGCAGCATCAGCCATTGGCTTTCCAGCTTCCAAACCGAAGTTAAAACACGCACTCAATACGCCGGAAACAATTCCTACAAATAACCCTAAGCCGAATTTAAATTCCGTTTTCACTTCCATCCCATGCGGATCAGTTACATCAGATTTGATTTCTTTCTCTTTCATTACCCCCGCTTTACCGCAGATTACGATACCGATGATGCAGACCAAAAGCCCCAGCATAACCATCCTACCCCAATCGGTATGTAAAAACATGGTAAAGGTATCTTTGCCTTCTTGCGGGAAAATATCGAAATAAATAGAAGGTAAAATAGAACCGATTACCATTGATAAACCAAGGATAATGCTGCTACCTAACGATACGCCAAGGTAACGAACACCTAAGCCATAAGTTAAGCCGCCAATGCCCCAAAGCACACCGAAGAAATAAGTTAATAAAAGGATATTCCCACTTGTGGTGGCAATGATATCAGTAAAATTTGGAATGGTTAAAAAGGCAGCCAGCGGCGGAACAATGAGCCAGGAAAAAATTCCTCCAACGATCCAGTAGCTTTCCCAGGCCCAACCTTTAACCTTCTTGTATGGAATATAAAAACTCCCCGATGCGAACCCGCCGAAGAAATGAAAAATTACGCCTAAAATTGCCTGCATGCTCTATATTGAATATTTGGTTGGTCCAAAATAGAAAATACACCATGTTTAACTGTTATGCACTGTTATGTCGGTACCAACAATTTTATTCTATTCACTTACGAAGTTTGGCAGGCCTTTGAATTAGTAAACTTTGTAAGTCTCCCGCCAAGTTTCTTCTCCAAACTTCCGAAGTCTTTCCAGGCTCTTGGCCTTTCAGACTTCGAAAGTTAATCGACTTACGAAGTTTAGCTGGCATGTGTGTTAGGAAAACTTTGTAAGTCGCCCGCCAAGTTGCTTCTCCAAACTTTCGAAGTCTTTCCAGGCTCTGGGCCTTTCAGACTTCGAAGGTTAATCGACTTACGAAGTTTAATTGCATGTGCGTTAGGGAAACTTCGTAAGTCTCCGCAAGTTTATTCTCCAAACTTCCGAAGTCTTTCCAGGCTTTGGGCCTTTCAGACTTCGTAAGTCTCCCGCAAGTTCTTCTTCAAACTTTCGAAGTCTTTCTGTACGCTGGGCCTTTCAGACTTCGAAAGTTAATCGGCTTCTATTCGCTTACGAAGTTTAGCAGGCCTTTGAATTAGGAAACTTCGTAAGTCTCTCGCAAGTTTCTGCTCCAAACTTTCGAAGTCTTTCGGTGCTTTTGGCCTTGAAGACTTCGAAAGGAGGCTACATCGCCAAACTTATCTTTTCAACAAGGTCGTTAATTACAGCTTCAGATTTTAGAATTTTATAATGACCAACACCTTGGTAAACTTTAGCGTTAACATCAGGGAATCTATTTAGAAACTCTTCTAAGAACGGATAAGTGGAAATATCATCCTCCGGATCGAAAGCTACAAAGTGATTGAAGTTTCTATTTTCTTCATAGAGATTAACTAAATTGAAGTGGCTGGCGGGAACTGGAAACTCTTTAGCAAAGTTATCAAAAAACCGATTCTGATGATCGGCTGAAATGCCAACTGAAGTAAGACTATGTGCAAAGTTTTCTTTAAGCTTGATTAATGGCGCAATGCTGAAAAGCATTTTCGTCGACAGATTCATATCCTGCAAGGCAATTACGTTTGCCATACTGCCCAGCGAGTGGCCGATTACAAAATCTGGCACTGCGTAATTTGAGGCAATTGCTTTTACAGCGTCAGCATAAAACATCAGGTTGGAGAGATCAGACACAGAACTTCCATTTCCAGGTGCATCAAAAGCAATCACTTCTACATCTTCAATTTTAAGCAACTCGACTATTAATTCATAAAAATCTAATGCTTTAGATGCCCAGCCATGGGTTAAGAGTATTTTTGTTTTTCCATCGCCCCAGCTGAAGCAATTAATCTCCAGGTTGGATTGTGTAAAATAAGGATCGTAAACCTCGAGTGAAAAAAATTTTGCTGCAGCAATCAATTCTTCCTGATGAATGCGCAACGGGATCTTGGGTGAGTAGAAAATAAACTCGCGCATCAGCGCATCATCCGGATTTTCAGCGGTTGCTATTAATGAACTGGCAATTTGTTTAAGTCTTTTCAAATCTGTGTTATTTATAAGATCAAGTGTGATTTTAAATCAGCAGGTGAATAGTTAATTGATTTCAAGGTTTTATCATCCGCTTTTCTAAATACTAAAAATAATCCGTCAACCTCTTTATAGTAAGAAGCAGTTTGGTCTTTATCAAAATAGTGTTTAATCGTTAATTCAGCCTCTTCCACCGTTTTACATGCTTTGCTCATATTAGAACGATGGACTTCATCAAATAGCGTTTTAAACTTTCCACCTAAACCAAATTCATGAATCGCTCCTGCCAGTACATATTGCAAATCGCACAAGGCATCGGCCACTTCAACCAAATCATCATTTTCTACAGCTTCTTGTAATTCTTTCAACTCCTCAGCCAAAAGTGCAATCCTCAAATTCGCCCTTTGTTTCGATGGAATCACTGGTGAATCTAAAATTGGATGTTTAAAAGTCGTGTGAAATTCAGCAACCTGATTAAGTGAATTCGTTTCCTGCATGGTTTGTTATTTTAATCTTTACAGCAGTAAAAGTAAAAAAAACACATTGATTTAGCGCCAGAACTTATAAGAATCAACAAACCAATTTAGCTCCGATCCCGAATTACCTTAAAAAACTCCTCCTTGTAGGTATCTCCTATCGGTAACGATTGATCGTTAATATAAAGGGTATTTCCATCAACCATTTTAATTTTATCCAAAGAAATAATATAAGATTTGTGAATGCGATAAAATGGTGGTTTAGGCAGATCCACTTCCAGCTCTCTCAGGGCCTGATAAGTGACGATTCTTTGCGTGGAAGTATACACCGAAACATAGTTTTTCAATCCTTCAATGTATAAAATATCACCGTAGTTCACTTTTATAAACTTATTCTTGGTATCGCCTTTAATGAAAATAAAATCATTACCAGCCGCCGGAGCTACATTTACCGTTTCTATTTGTGCCGGCACGATGATTTGCTGGGCCTTTAGTGCAGCTTTATAAAAACGTTCGTATGGAATTGGCTTCAGCAGGTAATCTACCACATCGAGGTCAAAGCCTTCTAACGCAAACTCCGGATACGCAGTGGTGAGAATTACTTTACACTTGCCACCCAAAATCTTTAAAAACTGAATACCAGTGAGCTCCGGCATCTGGATATCTAAAAAAACCAGGTCAACCTTGCCTTCCTGAATTAGATTTAGTGCTTCAAAGGGATTGGTGGTGGCTGCTACCAACTCCAAAAATGGTGTTTTATTGATGAAAGTGGCAATAATATCTGATGCATAAGACTCATCATCAACAGCTAAACAGCGGATCATAAACGGCAATTAAGTTTTAAGTAAAGTTATAAATAAAGGAATTGTTGTAAACTAAATGTTGATTACCAGAGTCGTTTTATAGGTATTGCCATTGTTAGATACCAGTAACTCATGCTGATCCGGATAGATTAAATCTAACCTTCGATGGATATTAGCCAAACCCACTCCGCTCGAATGGTCTTTTTGAGCATGGCTGATTTTATTACTGACTTCGAAACTCAATCGCTTTCCGTTAATTTTCAGCTTAATCCGAACGGGCTGCTTTTCATCGTTTACAACACCATGCTTAAACGCATTTTCTACAAAAGGAATTAATACCAGCGCTGCAATTTTCTGATTAGCTACGCCTTCAATAGCAAAATTAACATAAAAATGAGGCTCAAAACGCATTTTAAACAGTTCGATATAACTTTCCAGGTATTCTACTTCTTTGCCTAGCGAAACTTTTCCATCCGGACTTTCCGTGAGCGTATAACGCATCAAATCAGACAGCCTCAAAACCGCATTCGATAGCTGATCAGAAACAGGAATAGCCAGCGAATAAATATAGTTTAAGGTATTATATAGAAAATGAGGATTAATCTGTGATTTCAAAAAAGCAAGTTCAGATTTTACTACCTCATCTTTCAGTTTCCTGTTGGTCATTTCTGTTTTGAAATTCTCCTGCACGCTATACACCGCAGCGGGAATAATGATATACGAAATCCCGTAATAAATATTATCTAAAATGTACGATAAGGCGCTGGTATCGTTCGAGTAATTATGAAAGTCAAACCAGTGCAAATAAAGTACTTCTTCAATGAGGTAACGCAAAGCGATAAATACCACAAGTGTAAATACCATTCCGGCAATTAATTGCGGTATTTTTTCCCGTTTCAGGTATTTGGGATAAATCCACAGATAACAAATATAAAATTCGACAATCCTGATGAACGACATGGAAACACCGAGTGCCACGGTTGCAAACGATGATGATTCGATCAGGTAACCACTATACTGGTAAACCAGAATCAAAAGCCAGCAAATGACATGAATCGAAATGATTTTGAATTGTTTCATGCCTTAAAGCTAAATAAAGCTTTCGAAACACTCAATCTTCTTATTCAAAACCCGATAGAAATTATCCCAACACCTGCTTTTAGCCTGTAAACTGTTTTTGAAAGATTTACCTTAAAACGATCAGCGGCGTTAGCTTTAAAGATAATTGCAGGTATGTACTCGGTTTAAGAAGTTATATGGCCACGACTTAACAATCTATCGTGCTCGAAAAGAAGTTTAAGGTAGTGGGGCTAAAAGACATTTTAAAAAGTTTTCTATAGGTATTGCGATTTTTAAAGCACCAGTAACATCCAAACATTGCAGGCAAAATGACCGGAATTACCCAATGCGGCATATAGTTTTTTAAATCCTGCTTTCTCATACATGCCTATTGCTGTTGTTAATTCAGGGAAAGACTCCAGGTAAATTTCGTTATAACCAAACTGCTGAGCAGACTCAATACTTTTCTGCATTAGCATTTTGCCGACTCCTTTTCCCCTTGCAGCTGCAGCCGTATAAAGTTTGACAAGTTCTACGCAACCATCAGGCAAACCAGAAGTTGGGTAAATACCGCAGCCACCAATAATTTCACCATTCTCTTCCGCAATCCAGTAAGCAGATTGTTCTGCCTTAAATACCTCCGATAAATGATCCGTCGTTGGGTCTGTATAAACGGTACCTGGCTTATCTATTTTGAATTCCCTTAATATCGTTCTGATTACCTCAGCGAGTTCTTGATTATCCCTTTCGTTTATTTCTCTATAGGTGATGCCCATGATGCATTTTTCTTCAAAGTTAAAAATCGCAAACAAAGCATTGAAGAAAATTCAAACAAAATTGCGGTTGAATCCATTTATTAAAGAAAAGATAATGCCATGGAAAACGAAAACGATAAAACAGCCAAAGAAAACACGAATGAGCAACCTAAGCCAACAGATGATGTTCAAATGAATATTGAAACGGTAGTTCCATCTGCACACAAAGCAGAAGTTACACCGGGCAAGGATGAGACTCCTGTCGATGATAATGAAGAGCAACCTGCCGATGAGCCCACAGAAGAAGAAGGGAAGAAAGTAACGGAAGGCGAAGAAGGTGCTGAAAAACCAGCTACAGATGCTGATCAATCCGGAACAGACGAAGAATCATCTCCGGAAAAACAGGTACCTAAACAGGACGATGAAACAGGCGAATCAGCGGAAACTGAAGATGAAGGCACTCGTTCTAACGACGATCACAACGGGATTGAAACGGTAACCCCATAATGCATAATGCTAATTTTTGTTAAAGCATGATCGCTGCTGAAATAGTTTTACTAAATTACCGTTATGATTAACATGAAAAACACACTATGGCTTTGCCTCTTTACCATTACCATATTTAGTTGCGGTATAAACAGGCAGGCACAGCAGATTAAAGCGCTGGAAGATTGCACTTATAAAATTACCGGTGTAAAGCAGGTTTCGATTGCAGGTACAGATATTAAACAATTGATGCAGCAACAAACTTTCAGTTTAACCAGCCTGCCGGGTGTAGCGCTTGGCTTGCTGAGAAAAGACATTCCATTAAGGGCAAATTTAAATCTGGAAATCACAAATCCCTCAAGTAACCTTGCTGCGATCAATCAGTTTGAATACAAAATTCTGGTTAACAATACCGATTTAGTCCAGGGAATCGTAAACCAGAATGTAAGTATTGCACAAGGACAAACCGTTACGGTGCCAGTTCAATTGGTGAGCAATATTTACGGATTAATATCAAACGGGAATGTTTTTAACGACATTGTTAAGGCAGCCCAAAGGGGATCATCAGCTAAAGATGAAAAACTCGGACTTTTAACCATTAAAATTAAGCCTACTTTTATGCTGGGCAACACACCGGTGAAATATCCAGGCTATATTACCATTAATAAGGATATCAGCAGTAAGATTTTGTTATAATATGGCTGATAGCATTAATCAACAAATAAGAAAGGGAATTTTCATAATTGAAAATCGCCTTTCTTATTTTATTTATTCTGGGTTTTAAAATTAGATTAAATCTCTATCTAACAGTATTTGCTGCTTAGAATTTTTTTGTAGGCTTTAACAGCATCCCCTTGAAACTGTTTTGATCTAGACTTGAAGCCACCTGCTTAAGTTCTGTAGAAGATAGGCGCGCTGGCATTACCGTTGAGGAAGCTTTTAAGCTGGCGGTTTTTGCTGCAGTGGTTACAAAGCTTCCAGTTCTGGCGTATAAAAGTGCATAACTTAATAAGGTTTCGCTTTCATCACCCCAAGCCTTTGTCAAATCTTCAAAAGCCTCTTTATCAACAGTTAAACCACTGTAATAACCACCAACGCCGGCCTGGTTCTTCGTTTCAAACTCAGGCACATACATATCTACCTTATCTATACGAATAGGGAAAAAACCAACTGGTTTACCATAGGTGGTTTCACCAATCAGTTTCACATCCATCACCGGTTTCAGACTATTTATAACCAACTCACTCGCAGAAGCTGTAGATTCAGTTACAATGAAATAAATCCTGGAAAGCGACAAAGATCCCGATTTGGCAAAACGCTCAATGTTATCGGTCGAAGCTGCTGAATAATCTAAATCTGCATAGGTAGCAAATTTACCGTTTACCCCGGTTGTAAAAGTCTGCAGCTTATCGTCTCCATCTAACAACGGCTGGTGAGCCAATACCGAAGCTTTTCTCTGTGCTGTAGTAAGGCCTTGCAAAAAGCCATTATATTGGGTGGTGTACATCACATTGCCATTCTGATTGAGTGGGGCAGCAAGATTAATCATGTCTGTTGCAGTCGAAACAAAGCCACCTCCATTGTACCTTAAATCTACTACAAGTTCTGTTACCCCTTGTGTGGCAAAATTGGAAAATACCGTTCTCAATGCCGTTGTTGCGTTATTGGTAAAGCTATTGAAAACGAGATAACCTATTTTTTTCGATCCCACGGTATACACATTTGTAAAAAGTATTGGGTTTTCAGTATAAGTTGCAGAAGCGATGTTAATTGTTCTGGTTACATTATCCAGTCCTACAAACGTGAGCGCAATGGATGGGTTAGTACCGAAGATCGCATCATTTAGAAAGTTTATAGTAGCATTACTGTAAGTCAGATTGGTTCGTCCGTTGATACTGGTAATTCTACAACCTCTTGTTAAGCCTTGAAGACTGGCTGGAGAATTTGGATAAACGTATTTTACTCTCAAATCGGAAGTGGTTTGATAATTTACTGAAAAACCATAATCATCAGCTGTTCCATTCACATCTGCTTTCAAGGCTGCTACCTTCCCTGCTGTCGTTACTGCTTCGAAAAAAGAATACTTAGGCTGACTGGAGCCATTCACAAATTCATATGGTTTGCCGGTAGACGGATCTGAAGAATATTGGGTTAAGGCATATAGCTCGGCTTCGTTTGAGCTGAAACCCCGGGGTTTAAATACCTCATAAGTAGGCAATGAAGTATTCCAATAGTAAAGTTCCTTGGTATATAAAAAGATAGAGTCTTTAGTTAATTCATCTCTGCTTGCTGTGGCTACAACGGGCGGCTGTTCTGGCGCCGGACTGTCTTTCTTACAAGCCATAAACAAGCTAATACTTAAGAGCATAAGCACTTTTAAGTAAGTATAGTTATTATATTTCATAGTTATTTGTAGGTGGATTTATATTGATATACGAGAATAGACATCTTTGAGTTGTCTGAAATCAGCTTCAATTTAACACGAACTAAATTTATCCTAAAATATTGTAACAAGTCAGTTGAGTATAGAGAAAAAACAAATTTCCATTGATTAAATTACTTTCAACTGAGAATCAGTTTCAAGCTTGTACGAATGCGGAATATCATGAGATAAATTTATTTAGGCAATTGCGAGACTTGAATAAACCAAAAAACCTTTCATTTCTGAAAGGCTTTAGGAGTGGTGCCTGCTGGAATCGAACCAGCGACACAAGGATTTTCAGTCCTTTGCTCTACCGACTGAGCTAAGGCACCCCGTTTTGGAGTTTGCAAAACTAGCATTATTTTTCAAATACTAAAACATTTGAAAAATTTGTTCCCGAACAATTTCCACTGAAGGAAATTAAAAAGCCTTACATTTCTGTAAGGCTTTAGGTTGTGGTGCCTGCTGGAATCGAACCAGCGACACAAGGATTTTCAGTCCTTTGCTCTACCGACTGAGCTAAGGCACCAACCGTTTGGGATTGCAAATGTAGCGTTCTTTTTTCAAAAGCAAAACTTTTTTTTAATTATTTCAGTCTTATACTGATAATCAATTAATTAAATTTTAATCACTAAAAAATCGTCTTCAAAACTAGCTTAGAATCAATACAAACAACTATAATTAAATATTTTTTTATGCATGCATAGTAATTTATTTAGATTAAAACCCTATTTTAGCATAAAACAATCTAATCTTGCATGGTGGCTCAGATCATTTTTCTAGTAATAACACTTGCAGCAATTGTGCTGTTTACCTATAACTCGCGAAAGATTATTCGCAATATTCGGTTAGGCCGGCCTGTTGACCGTAGTGATCAGCCTCAGAAACGGTTAATGACCATGCTACGGGTGGCCTTTGGCCAGTCTAAAATGGTGGTTAGGCCTATCCCGGCGTTCCTTCATTTTTTCGTTTACATCGGCTTCGTCATCATCAACATAGAAGTTGTAGAAATTATGATAGATGGCCTTTTTGGAACGCATCGAATTTTCCACGGTCTTGGTGGATTTTACGATTTTCTGATCGCATCTTTTGAAATACTTGCGTTTACTGTATGGGTAGCTTGTGTCATCTTTCTGATCCGAAGAAATGTTTTGAAATTAAAGCGTTTCAGAGGGGTAGAAATGACATCCTGGCCAAAATCCGATGCCAATTATATCCTGATTACCGAAATTTTATTGATGACGGCTTTCTTAATGATGAATGCCGCCGATCTTAAATTGCAGGTTTTAGGTTCAGCACACTATACCACAGCAGGCGCATTTCCGATTAGTCAATACCTGATTAATCTTTTACCTTCGTCAGAAAGTTCATTGATAGCCATAGAAAGAGGCTGCTGGTGGTTTCACATCATCGGAATCCTGGCTTTTTTAAACTACCTGCCTTACTCCAAGCATTTCCACATCCTCTTCGCTTTTCCGAATACTTATTTTTCAAACCTGGAACCCAAAGGAGAATTTACCAATATGGCATCTGTAACTAATGAAGTTAAAGCCATGCTTGATCCATCATTTGTACCTGCAGAAGCCGAGCCCGGGAAATTCGGCGCTAAAGATGCAACAGATTTATCCTGGGTAAATTTAATGAATGCCTATACCTGTACAGAGTGCGGGCGATGTACCGATTCCTGTCCGGCCAACATTACCGGAAAATTATTATCACCAAGAAAAATCATGATGGATACCCGCGATCGGATCACCGAAATCGGGAAGAATATTGATAAAAATGGTGCAGAACATCAGGATGGGAAATCTTTGTTAGATGATTACATTACACGAGAAGAAATCTGGGCCTGTACGAGCTGCAACGCCTGTGTGCAGGCATGTCCGGTAAATATAGATCCGCTTCAAATTATTATGGAACTGCGAAGATTTGCAGTCATGGAAGAATCAAAGGCGCCGGGAAGCATTAATACCATGCTGAGCAATATCGAGAATAACCAGGCACCATGGAAATACTCTCCAGCCGATCGTTTTAACTGGGCAAATGAAGGTTAGTCTGGAGTCGCAAGTCTGATTTCAGATGTACTCCCGGTCTTGATACTTAATACTAAAACCTTAATACTTGATACTAAATACTTGATACAAGAAAATGGAATTTAAAGTACCTACAATGGCCGAATTAATGGCCGCAGGTGAAGAACCAGAGATATTATTTTGGGTTGGATGTGCAGGAAGTTACGATGAAAGGGCGCAAAAAATTACACGAGACATTTGCAAGATTTTGCATCATGTTGGTATGAAGTATGCCGTTTTGGGCACGGAAGAAAGTTGTACCGGAGATCCCGCAAAGCGTGCTGGTAATGAGTTTCTTTTCCAGATGCAGGCCATGACCAATATTGAGGTCTTGAATGCCTACAATATTAAAAAAATTGTAACGGGTTGTCCGCATTGTTTCAATACCATTAAAAATGAATACCCTGGCCTCGGCGGATCTTACGAAGTGATTCATCATACACAGCTGATTCAGGATTTAATCAACGAAGGGAAGCTAAAGGCTGAAGGCGGAGAAAGTTTTAAAGGGAAGAAAATTACTTTTCACGATCCTTGCTATCTAGGTCGTGGAAACGGCGTTTACGAAGCACCCCGAAAAGCACTTGAGGTGTTAGATGCGCAGCTTGTGGAAATGAAACGTTGCAAAAGCAATGGATTATGCTGTGGTGCCGGTGGTGCTCAAATGTTTAAAGAGCCAGAAAAAGGCAAAAAAGATGTTAACGTAGAACGCATTGAAGAGGCTTTGGAAACCAACCCTCAGGTAATTGCCGCTGGCTGTCCGTTTTGCATGACAATGTTAAGCGACGGCATTAAACTAAAAGATAAAGAACAGGAAGTGAAGGTATTAGATATCGCAGAAATTACAGCGAGAGCGAACGGTCTATAACTTGTAAGGACTGCCCCGCAAATTTAGAAGCTGCGGGGCTTAAATCTTCCAATAGCTAAGGAGTGATTACAGGCGGCAGACTGCAGATTTTCGTAAGGCGTTCATAGATTGCATTTAAATCCTCAGCCTCCATATTTTTAACTGGAATGACAAATTCTGTAGCCATCGAATCGACATCACCTCCCCTGTCTTTATAAGTTTGAACAATCACATCATCACCTTTGGTACGCAGGTACAATTTGCCTGCCGTCGCTGTCCCATAATATTCCATATCTTTAAATTTTGCCAGTTTGAATGCGAAATATTCTGTTTTTCCGTTATTAAAATACCTTTTATACCTACAAAAGCCATTGTTAGTAATATTAAGTTCATAACGTTTAATTTGCTTAACTTCCTGACTGCTGTCATAGTGATCAATGAACGATTTTTGAAGGAAACCGACGTATTGTTCCATCAATCCCGGATCTGAAAAAGCGCATAGAAATACCGCTGTAGCTGAAATAAGTGATATTTTCAAGCACAATGTAAACTTTTTCATAAGGAGGTGATTTTAAGGCAATCCAATTTAATTAAAATTATAAATTTGTATATGAGTTTTTCTCCACAATCCAGAGTCTGGATCTATCAAAGCGACCGTCAATTCACCGCAAGCGAAGAAACAGAAATATTAAACAAATTATCAGTTTTCACTAATCAATGGAAGGCCCATGGCAATGAACTCATGGCAAAAGCCGAAATTCGCTATGGCTATTTCATTATTTTAACGGTTGATGAAAGTCAGGCTGGTGTGACGGGTTGCTCTATTGATAGTTCGGTAAGACTGATCAAAGAAATAGAACAAGCGTTTCATGTCGATCTTTTTAACCGTTTTAACATTGCCTATAAAGTTGAAGAAGAAGTAAAAGTTCAGGGCAAAGAGAATTTTGAAACCCTTGTAAACATCAAACAGGTAACAGCAGATACTATTGTTTTCAATAACATGGTTCAAAACCTCGAAGAATTAAATGCTAAATGGGAAGTACCCTTTCGTGATAGCTGGCATTCTTCAGTTTTTGCACACCTTATGTAAACTTTCCTGAGTCGGCTTTCAGTAATCGCATTTTGATCATGTTTTTTACCGTGCTTTAAAACAATTGCGCAGTAAAACATATTGTATCAATAAATCAAATAATATCTATGAAGCGCTGGCTCAAAATCTCCTTAAGCATCCTTTCTGCTCTTGTCATTCTGGTTATCTTAACGTGGCTTGCCGCTGCTTTTTATATTAGTCGCAATAAGAAAGAAATTCTATCTACTATTCTCGCCCAGCTTAACAAAAACTTAAATGGAGAAATTACTGCTGGCAGTATGGAACCCACGCTTTTAAAAAGTTTTCCTGGTGTTTCCGTTTCTTTGAATGATGTTTTGTTGAGGGATAGTTTGTGGAGTCAGCACAAACACGATCTGCTTAAAGCAAAAGACATCGATGTTTCTTTAAATATCCTCTCACTGATTGTTGGAAACGTAAACATCAGTAGAGTCGCAATTAACGATGCGGCAGTATATATTTACACCGACACTACGGGATATAGCAATACCAGTATATTCAAAAGCAAGCCGAAAACTGAAGAAAAAAAATCATCACTAAAATCATCTGCATTAGAAGTAAGAAAAATCGATTTTAACCGATTGAGTTTAATTGTGGATAATCAGAAGCGATTTAAGCTGTTTAATTTTAATATTGATCAGATACAAGGCAGAATGCAATACCCTGATAGCGGCTGGACAGGTAAGATCAAACTGAAAACACTGGTTAATAATTTTGCGTTTAACACTAGAAAAGGTAGTTTCCTAAAGGGGAAAACATTAGATGGCACCCTATCCGCCCATTACAGCAGGGATCTTGATGCCGTGATTCTTGATCCGGAAAATCTGAACATTGGTAGCCACCCATTCAAAATTGGAGCAAAAATTGATCTCGGTAAATCTGCTTTCGCTATTAACATTGCAGTAGATCAAATTCTATTTAAAGAAGTTGCTTTACTACTTTCGCCTAATATCTCCTCTAAGCTCTTGAAATTTGGCATTGAAAACCCGGTAGATATTCGTGGGAATATTGTTGATGATGGTTCAGGTAAATATGGCGATCCATTAATTAAAGTAGGCATTAAGGTTCGTGATAATGTCCTTTCTATTCCTGCCGGAAAACTAACTGAAGCTAACTTTGACGGTTCATTTACGAATCAGGATACTGTTGGAGGCATTATAGGGGATGAAAATTCATCGATAAAACTACACAGGTTAACCGCTAAATATTTTAATGCGCCAATTAAGATCGATACTTTTACTGTGAACAACTTAGCCCGGCCTATCGCTACAGGCCTAGTGACTTCGAAATTTCCATTATCAAACCTTAATAATTCTTTAGGTACTCAGGATTTTGAGTTTAAAGACGGGACTGCTGATTTAAGATTGTATTGCAAGGCAGATATTGATAACTTCATTTTCACTAAACCAATTGTTTCCGGAGCCATTAAAATTGCAAATGCAGATATTAATTACCTGCCCCGAAAACTTCACCTGGTCAAAAGCGCGCTGAATATCAATTTCAACCAGAACGACCTATCCATTCAAAATGGTCATTTCCAGCTTGGAAAAAGCGAATTAAATGTAAGTTGCAGCATTGCCAATTTTGCAAACTTATATTACTCAGATCCGGAAAAAATCCTCGTTAACCTTAAAATGCATAGTCCGCAGCTTTATTTAAACGAGTTTTTACCTTTTCTGGGACCAAGAAGTACAACAAAGAAAGCATCATCGGCCAAATCAATGAAAACCGCTTCTAAAGAATTAAGTAATGTATTGGAAGTATCGAAGATGAATATTAACCTTACGGTGGGTAAGGCAATTTACAATAAATTCTTAGCAAAGAACCTTGCCGCAGATATTTCGCTTCGTGGCGAAGGGATCTACTTTAATAAAATCAGTGTAGAACATGCCGGCGGATTGATCGGTATGAATGGAAGTATCATCCAGCTCCCAGGCTCAAATACCTTCAAAATGAGTTCAAAAATTAGTCATGTAAGTGTGAAAGACTTTTTTTATTCCTTCGATAACTTCGGACAGAACACGATCACTAACAAAAACCTGAAAGGCTACCTGTCATCTTTAGTCAATATATCCGGAAGGATATCTCATACCGGTAAGGTTATTCCGCGTTCTATCAACGGTAAAGTGATATTTAATTTAAATAATGCTGCATTGGTGAATTTCGAGCCGATGGTTAAAGTGGGCAACTTTGCTTTTGCGAATCGAAATTTATCAAATGTCGAAATCAAAAAGCTGGATGGTACACTCACTGTTCGTGGCGATAAGATCGAAATCAGTCCGATGCAGATCAATTCCAGTGCGATGAATTTTAATGTTAAGGGAATTTATGCTTTAGGTTATGGCACCAATGTGGAAATGGATATCCCATTAAGGAACCCAAAAGGCGACGAAAATTTAACCCGGGCAGAAAAACGCGAAGCAAGAATGAAAGGCATTGTGCTCCATCTTAAAGCCATTGATGATGAAAAAGGCGGGATTAAAATCAGGTGGAATAAGGATCATGAGTAGATTAGTTCGGAGTCTTTAGTCGGGAGTCATTAGTCCGATAATCTCCCTCTCAAAGCGTACAGCATGATGATTAGACGCTAGACTTTGGACTACTGACTAAAAACTAAAAATCCAACGGTCCTAACCTATTCATATTTCTTAAGATCAAATACTGGCGGTGGCGAATATAAGGTGTTGCATTTTTTGGCGTCCATCTTAGTGGATTTGGGAAACATGCGGCGATCAGCGCAGCTTGCCTTTTGGTTAACTTTACACAGGATTTTCCATAATATTCCTGAGCAGCTGCCTCGGCACCATAAATACCATCCCCCATTTCAATAACATTGAGATAAACTTCTAAAATCCGCTCCTTACTCCAGAATATTTCAATCAGTAAGGTGAAATAAGCTTCGAAACCTTTTCTGACCCACGATCTTCCTGGCCATAAAAATACATTCTTCGCTGTTTGTTGAGAGATGGTACTCCCACCTTTCACTTTTTTACCTTTAGCGTTACTGGCAAATGCCTTTTCTATCGCTTTCATATCAAAGCCAATGTGCTTTAGAAAAAGTTGATCTTCAGCAGAAACTGCAGCACGTTTCATGTTGTTAGACATGTCTTCAAAATCTACCCACTTTTTCTCTGTTTTAAAAGATTTTCCATCGGCTTTACGCTCAATGTTTCGAAGTGCCATTAATAGTGTTATAGGCGGATTAATGAAACGATAGGCCACTACCCAAATCACAGAAACGAGCAAAAAATACAGGAAAACTTTACTTATGACATTAATGATTTTTTTCAACAATGGATTCCTGGATTTAGACTGAGGAGCTCGTTTTTTGGCCATGGCACAAAGGTATAAACACTTATTTCCTTTTTCGTATTTTGCCACTAAAATATTGCCATGAAAAAATTAACTTATCTAATTGCAGCAACCACACTTTTTGGATGTACTACCAGTATGAAAAAGACTCAGCCTAAAAATGAGTGGACTTCCTTATTCAACGGGAAAGATATTAAAGACTGGAATGTTAAAATCCATCACCATGAATATAAAGAGAATTATGGCAATACCTTTCGGGTGGAAGATGGCATGATCAGGGTTAATTATGATGAATATGGCGACTTTAACGATCAGTTTGGTCACTTATATTATAAAACTCCATTTTCAAATTATCATTTAAAATTAAAGTACCGTTTTATTGGCAAACTACAAAAAGGCGCGCCCAGCTACACCTTAAGAAATAGCGGCGTGATGTTTCACAGTCAGGATCCGGCTACCATGCCGAAAGAGCAAGACTGGCCAATTTCAGTAGAGATGCAATTTCTGGGTGGTTTAAGTGATGGAAGGCCACGATCTACAGGGAACATGTGTTCGCCGGGCACGGAAATATTTTACCAGGGAAAATTATATCCCGACCATTGCCTTGATTCAAAATCTAAAACCTATGACGGTGATCAATGGGTTTCTGCTGAATTAATCGTCATGGGAGATTCGATCGTTAAACACATCATTAACGGAGATACCGTTTTACAATATAGCAAACCGCAAATTGGAGGCGGCGTAGCAAATGGTTTCGATCCGAAAATTAAAGTCGACGGAAAAGCCCTTAAAAGCGGTTTCATTGCTTTACAAAGTGAAGGACAACCTGTAGATTTTAAAGAAATCTTGATCAAAAAACTTTAGTATGCACCATAAACATTTTATAGCTACATACGTTTATACTTTATGAAAGTAGCATTAATTACAGGCGGAAGCAAAGGAATTGGATTTGGAATAGCCGAATCTCTCTTAAAAAGTGGCTATAAGGTAGCAATCACCAGCAGAACGATAGACAGTGCAAACCAGGCAGCATCGCTGTTGGTAGCGCATGGAGATGTTTTAGCCATCGAGGCTGATGCTAAAAATTTCCAATCACAGCAAAGCGCAGTAAACCTGATCATTGAAAAATGGGGTCAGCTTGATATTCTGATTGCCAATGCAGGAGTAGGAAGTTTCGCACCCATTGATGAAATGGATATTGAGCTTTGGAATGACATTCTTGACACCAACCTTACCGGTGTATTTTACAGCATCAAAGCCAGTGTTGAAGAGATTAAAAGAAATCAAGGACATATCTTCACTATTTCAAGTTTGGCCGGCACAAATTTCTTCGCTGGAGGTTCAGCTTATAACGCCAGTAAATTTGGACTAACTGGTTTTACTCAATCGGTGATGTTAGATTTAAGAAAGTATGGCGTAAAGGTAAGTACCATTATGCCAGGCTCTGTGGCTACTCATTTCAATGATCATAGTCCTGATGCAGAAAACGATGCATGGAAAATTCAACCAGAAGATATGGGAAAACTGATTGTAGATTTGTTGGCTATGCCTGCAAGAACGCTCCCAAGCAAGATCGAAATCAGGCCAACTACGCCTAAAGGATAGTAAGTAATGTAAGATGGAAAAGGGAATGCATATGCCATGATCCATCTTACATCATTTCAATCATCAATCTAACTTTTGACAGCTAAACTATTCAGCCAAACGACTTTTAAAAGATCAATTGAGGATCATTGATTCCATTTGTAATAGCAAAAACAGGCCGCTAATTATGATAATTCCAAAACCAAACCATCCAAATTTGGCAAAAAAAAATCCCGATTTTCATCGGGATTTTCAATATCTAAATAAAAAAGATTATTCAGCGATTACTTCGAAAGGAACCTGAACTTTTACTTCTTTGTGTAAGTTTAAGTTAGCAACATATTCGCCAACAAATTTAGGTTCAGTTTCGAAAGTGATACGACGACGATCTACATCAAAACCTTGCGCTTTTAATGCTTCAGCGATTTGGATGGTGTTAACCGCTCCAAATATTTTTCCGCTTTCGCCAGCTTTAGCACCGATAGAAAGTTTAACAGCAGTTAAACGCTCAGCGATACCTTCAGCATCTTTCTTAATTTTATCTTGTTTAAAAGCAGCTTGCTTTAAGTTCTCTGCCAATACTTTTTTAGCAGAAATTGTAGCTAATGCTCCAAATCCTTGAGGGATTAAATAGTTACGACCATAACCTGGCTTTACGTTAACTACATCATCTTTCTCACCAAGGCCTTTAATATCTTGTTTTAAAATAATTTCCATATCTCTAGCCTCCTATTTTAATTGATCTGCAACGAAAGGTAACAAACCGATGTGACGGGCACGTTTAACAGCCTGAGCCACTTTACGTTGGAATTTTAACGAAGTACCAGTTAAACGGCGTGGTAACAATTTACCTTGATCGTTAATGAATTTCAACAAGAAGTTTGCATCCTTGTAATCGATGTATTTAATTCCGTTTTTCTTGAAACGGCAATATTTTTTACGGTTATCCTCTACTTTAGGGGCGGTTACGTATTGAATTTGTTCTCTTGCCATTACGCTGCAACCTCCTTAGTTTTTTTGTTAAAAGCACCACTACGCTTTTTCTCATTGTAAGCAATAGCGTGTTTGTCTAAACGGATAGTTAAGAAACGTAACACACGCTCATCGCGTTTTAATTGAAGCTCTAATTTTGCGATCAAATCTCCTGAAGCTTTGTATTCAGTTAAGTTGAAGAATCCATTTGATTTTTTCTCAATTGGATACGCTAATTTTCTCAAACCCCAATTATCCTCTTGGATAATTTCGGCATCGTTGTCTGTAAGAACTGCTTTAAATTTAGCTAATGCCTCTTTTGCAGCCTCTTCAGATAACAATGGGGTTAGAACGATAACAGTTTCGTACTGATTCATTGTTATAAATTATGTTTTTAATTTTTTAATCCCGAGGTATATTACGGGGTTGCAAAAGTAGCAATATATTTCTTAAAATCAAATGATTGAGCAGAAAAATTAATAAGAAAAGAGTAGGAAGTCTGAAGTCCGAAGTCTGGAGTATATTCTTAATCATTAAATACAAAATTAGACTAATTTAGCTTCCTTATCCTCCAGTCCTTTTCAGCAAATCATTAGCAATCTATATTCACCATCTTTCTCTACAGGTGCCCGATGAATACATGGCGGAACTGGTTTTTCAGGATGATCTACTGCTAATCTCCAGATATGCCCTAGCCCCAGGTTT
>Ga0265798_10002141_pt1 | contig 29392 bp, 40 predicted proteins | sample P3T30metagenome_FD_192430 | JGI IMG/M metagenome (GOLD analysis project Ga0265798, IMG submission 192430) | Plant litter microbial communities from East Loma Ridge, Irvine, California - P3 T30 | ecosystem: Environmental > Terrestrial > Plant litter > Unclassified | place: USA: California...
ATCGCGTCGGCGCGCGCATTTAGGCCGTCGACAACAATCTGAGGTTGCTTGTTCTGGATGGCCGCACCCCACTGTGACAGATCTGAAAGCTGCTGTTTCTGCGCCTCGGCGCTCTTCGTGTCCCAGGCTTCCTTGAGTTGCTTGCTCATGCCTGGGATCTGCAGCATGGCGTTCGCGTAGTCTTCGCCGCTGGCCGAAGGGTTCGCGATTAGCGACTGGATCACCTGCTGTTGTCGCTGCTGCTGCGCCAGCGCAGCCTGCTGCTGTTGTTGCTGTTGCTGAGCCTGGTTGATGCCGAGGCCCAGCTGGTAACCCTGCAAGACACTCTCGAAGGGGTTGGCGATATTTGGTGGCGCATACTCGATCGGACCCATTTTTACCTCAGAATTTGAACGACGATAGATTGGAGGTGAACGCGGACATGTCGATCGGGGCGAAGCCAACCTCCCCTACGCTCGATGCTAGTCCGCTCGACTGGCGCGCGGAGGCGGCAGCGCGGGCCGCGGCCGCGTCGTAGGTCGAGCTCGGGCCAAAACCGCCCAGGCCAGCGAACGTGCCGATACTGCTCCCCAGCGCGTTGTACACCCCGCTCTGTGCCCGTCCTGCTGCAAGAGCATTACCCGCCTGTGCAGCGCCCTGCTGCTGAAGGAGGTTGGATACACTCTGGCCGGTCTGCATGCCTGCGTTGCCGACGCCGGCCGCGGCGTTTTGTCCGAGGGAGGTCAGGCCGCCCAAGTTCGCGTACTGTTGCTCGATCAGCTGGTTGAGCAGCTGCGGCCGGAACTGGCCCAGCGCCGACTGCACATTCCCGCCGCGCAGGCCACCAGTGGCGGATGCGTTTGCTAGGATGGCGTCTTCACCCTGCCGCGCGAGGGCGCTGAACATCGGGGACGACTGAATGCCGTTGATTGCCGCCTGCTGCGCATCGGCGCCGTTCAGGCCCAGGAGGTTCTGCTGCGCGCCGAGCGAGCCGGTGCCGGCCGTGACGAACGGCGACAGCAGCCTCTGCACCGTCTCGAACTGTTTGTTTTGCGCGTCGATGCCGAGCTGCGTGGCTCGCTCTTGCGCATTGGACGCGGTGTTGGCCGCCGACCTGGTCGCGCTCGAAGACAAGAGCGCGCCACCGATTCCTGCACCTACAACTGCTGCTGCCACCATGACGTTACCCTCCAATCCATTTGCTGTGATAGACCTCGACCGGCTCGGCGCCAATCGCTTCGAAGAGGCGCGCCGCATATGGCATGTGGACCTTGTAGCCCATGAACCAGCGCTGGACGCCGCGGCGGCGCAGCTCTGCCTCGACAGCCTGGAACAGGCGCATGCCGGCGCCGCCGCCGCGCTTGTCCGGATGCACGTAGAAGATGTCCATCGTGCAGGTCAGGCAGGTGCTGTAATGCAGACCGGGCGCGATGAAGCCGATGAAGTAGCCGATCATTTCGCCGGCTTCACGCAGCGTGACGAACAGCAGCTCGCCGGCGCGCTCGCGGGCGAGGTAGACCGGGTATTGCGGCGACAGCGGCACCTTGTCCTGGTTCAGGGCCAGCTCTTCGTAGTGCAGCGGCAGCAGCACCTTGAGCTCCTCGAGCTGCTGCTCGAACGATTCGATATGGCAAGTGATCATTTGGAAGTCCTGATGTCGACAATCATGTGGATGCGGTCCCCGGCGCTGTTGTTGATCACCTCATGCTCCTGTGCGTTGTCGAACCACCAGACCTCGCCAGGCGCCATGTAGGTAGTCTCCTCGCCGGCGCGGAAGTAGACCCCCGGCTGGCTTTGCAGGACGACATGGAAACGGCTGTAGTAGTCGGTATGGGACTTGGTGTCGACGTGCGGGAAGATCACGCCGCCAGGGGCGATCTTGTTGATCATGACCCGACCCAGGCGCTCCCCGCCGACCCGCGACATCAACGACATCACGATCGGGCGGGCTTCAGTCAGCAGCTTGTACGCCGGATAGTCGACGTTTTCGTGCTGGTCGTAGGTGCTCAGGTGGTTTTGCAGCTCTGCCTCGGTCTCGTGCACTGACTTGACGGGGAAGCGCAGCATGATCGACTCGATCTGCTTGAACGGGCCTTGCGGGTAATCGCGGAGGTAGGTGTCCTCTTTCCAGAGGTCGGGGCGGCGGCGGATCGCCAACAGAAGGGGGGTGACGTCGACGCCTTGCGCGAGCAGGAGGAAATTACGCATCACATTCTCCCAAGGTTAGAAGGGGGTTTGTGAGCCGCTGGGCGCTCGAAACTCAGCTATAGCAAGTAGGTGCCACTAGGTCCAATTATAGCTGTTTCCTATCGTAAACTTACTTTTGATAGCTAGACTTAATCGTAATATTGAACTAGAAAATCATTCCATCCGTATCTATCAATTGTCGAGTTCGGAGAGGGTGGGATCTGGCCGGCCTGTCTGCGCGCACCAGGTGCGGAGCGTCATGAAGCCGTTTTCCTTGGTCTGAGCAAAGCCAGCAGCACACGCCACCGACAGATTGTGCCAATACCGTCCCCACAGGCCCGGCTCCTCGGTTAGTTGCATTCTGATGCCTTCAACCTCTTCCGAAGACCATCCGTACCAAAGGGCCAGACGGTCCAGCCTCCTTGTCCGCGCGCGCTTGCGCGAGATAGTCTCAGTGGTCTTGGGTGGTGCGATCATCCATCGTTTCCTTCTACCTTGCGCGCGTGCGCGTACTGGTCCGAGGTCCTTCTCCCATTCATCTCCATCGCGCACGCGCCCGATTTAGACCCTTCCTGGGCCTTTTCCCGCCTCACGCGCGCGAAATGGTCTCAACCACCTGGCAAATAGCCCCGGCTGAGTAGCCACAACACCGTTTTTCCCGTGCTGCAGGGTCACCGCAATCAGGGTCATGGCGATCTTCGATTCGACCGACATCAGGTGCCATATCCCCTCCAGGTCTTGGAGTAGAACCGTGGCCAGGGCCTCTGGGTCGAATCGAGGCAAAGGGTTGGTCCTGGCGGTTTCAACGATGCTGGACATCAGGATCTGGATCTCTTCTCGGGCGATGGTCATGTTGCTCCTTCATGTTGTTGTTGTCGTCCCCTCGGCCGGGAACGGTATGCGCTCAGGCGCGAAATGGTCTGGGGTAGCACTGCGTCTTCCTCGCGCGCGCACGCGATGCGTAGGGAAATACCTTCGGCAATCTCAGGTTTTTTCAGGAGGCACGGACCTCGTTCCCTCGCGTACGCGCGCGATGTCGGCGGAAAATACCCTCTTGAATGTCAGGTTTTGTCAGGAGGCGCACCCTGCAGCTGCAGCCACTGCTCCACCCGTACGAAGTTGTTTTCCGGGGTCTGCGCATATCCGGCGCGGTGCGCGGCCGCGAGCTGGGTCCAGTATCGAACCATCTCGCCGGGGTTCGCCCTGGTCTGCGCCTTCGCGTCCTCGACGTCCTCGGTATTCCAGCCGTATAGGTTCGCGAGGTAGGCAAAGTCGCGCAGGAAGCGCTTAGACACCTTCATCGGCCCAGTCCTTCCCGACCTGCCTTGGTATCTGGATCTCGACAGCCAGCCCTTCCTGTACTAACCGGCGTGCTAACCGGTACGCTGCGGCCTGGCCGGTATAGCTCGCATCGTTGTCGCCGGCGATCAGCACGCGCTCGACACCAGCCGGCGGAACCCACGATTCCAGCAATGTCGCGTTGGTCGCCGCCCAAACCGGCACACAGAAGCGAATAGAGGCCGCTAGGGCCGTTTCGATGCCCTCGCTAATGCCGAGCGTCGCCCCAGCCTCCCCAAGCCTCACAGCGCCCGTATTTAGCGGTTTGCCGGCCATGATCTTTTTGGGCTGAGGCACCGGCGCTTTCCCTCCATCGTCCGTCAGGTAGGTCCGGTGGATTGATGCGCCGGCGCCGTCCGGGTACTGAATCTTTGCGACCATCGCCGGGAAGCGGCCCAGGTCGCGGCCATCCTCGTCGGTGTACCTGAGCCCAGGGTGCAAGCGCAGCCCGGCCGGAACCTCCTCGAGGTCGAGCCGGCGGTTCAGGTAGCGCCACACTGGGTCACCTCGTGTTACCTCCCTGCTGCCCTCCCACACCTGCAGGAGCGCGCGCACCTTGCTGGCGTCCGTGCGCTGCGGCGCGATCGGCCCGGCCGGCACCGTGCCCACGATCCGGTCGATCTGCTTGGCTGCCTCACTGAACGACCAGCCCAGCACGCCCTGAAGCAACTTGAACCCGTCGCCCGAGCCGCAGTGCGAGCAGATCCAGGTGCCGCGCCCATCCTTATCGTCGAACCGGTACCGATCCTTTCCCGCGCAGATGGGGCAAGGACCATGCTTCTTGCCCAGGTAGGCGGCATCGATGCCGAGCTGCTGCAGGATGCCGGGCCAGCGGCCGACTGCCTCGTCTGCCGTTTTGGACTTAAGCGCCTGCATGACGCACCTCCCTGCCCTTCGCGGCGCGGATCTGCAAGTGCTTGAGGAACCCGGTCACCTCATTGCTCACCGGCGCCGGAATGTCCTGCATACCGCGCGGCCACACCCCGAAGTATTCGCGGTACTTGTGCGACACCCATCCCGGCTTGTGGCCCTTCTCCTGCGCGATGCCGACCAGCTGGGAGTAGAACTCCTGCTTGTCCATCTTCTGCACCTTGGGTTTCTTCTTGAGCGGCACCAGGTCGCCGGCGCGGACGCCGACGTTTGCCTTGCGCTCCGGCGCGAAGCCACACACCGGGCACTTGTGCACCGTCTTGACGTAGCTGCAGGATGGGCAGGCCTTCGGCAGCGGCTTTTCCCGTTCCTCCTGGCCGCCCTTCGCATCCCGCGGCGTGCCGCCGTCGAGCTCGAGCGGGAACTCGTCGGTCGGGAACCCAAGACGGACGACTGAGCCGGAATGGTCCAGGATCAGTGCTCGGTCTTTGCTGGCGTGCGGGCGCAGCACCCGGCCGGCCATCTGGATGTAGCGAATCAGGGAGCGCGTCGGGCGCGCGAGGATCAGCGTGCGGCAGGCCGGGAAGTCCCAGCCCTCGGCGAGAATGCCCACGTTCGAGATCACCATCGTCTCGCCGGTCTCGACGCGCGCCAGGATCGCGCGGCGCTCCTCCTCGTCGGTGTAGCAGTCGATGTGCTCGGCGCTGACGCCGGCATCGTGGAAGCGCTGGACGATGTGCTTGCTGTGGGCGATGTTCGCGGCAAAGCACACAGTCGGCGTGCCGGCCGCCAGGCGCAGCCAATGGGTCACGATGTCGCCCACCAGCTCCGGCTTGTCAGCGGCGCGGCCGACGTCGGCGTCGGTGTAGTCGAGGTCCCCGAACGCGTTGCGGGCCTGCTTGATCCCGGTCATGTCCGGCTCGCTCGGCGCGTACACGTCCACGTCGACCAGATAGCCGCCGTCGATCAGCTCGGGGATTGTGGCCGCCACCGTCATGTGCTCGAACAGCGGGCCGCCCAGCTCGTCGTAGTGCTTGCCCAGGCCTCGGGCGTACGGGGTGGCCGACAAGCCAATCACCGGTGTGCCTTTGGCCGCAGCGATGACGGCGCGGTATTCCCTGGAGCCGGCGACGGTGTGCGCCTCGTCGATGATGATCAGGTCGACTTCCGGCATGCCGCGCCGGGCGATTGTCTGGATGCTCCCCACCAGCACGTTCTCGTAGACCCTGGCGGTGTTCTCGCCCTGGATAACCCCATGCATAATCCCGGCCTTCGTGAACCGGCGCGAGGTCTGTTCGACCAAGTGCACGCGGTTGCAAAGGAAGATCACGCGCTTGTGCTTCGCTCGGGCGCCACGAACCAGGGCCATGCCAATCTCGGTCTTGCCACTCCCGGTGGGGGAGCAGAGCATTTCCCGAACGATCCCCTCGGCCAGGGCGCGGCGGAGGTTTTGGACCGCGTCGGACTGGTACGGCCGCAGGGTCAGGGCGCCGGAACCGGCATCGCCTTGGCCGGGCGGTTTTGGGGGTTTAAAGCTATGGCTATGGCTCTGGCTATGGATTGGTTGACCAGTCGTATCACCAGACGAGCACGAAGCGTGCTCCAGCCGTGCGACGTTTCGTGCGTCAGGAATGGCGGCATCAAGCATCATGGCCGACCTCCTGAAACCAAGCGCAGCCGCTTTTTCTGTTCCCGGTCGATCGCGATCTGCCTGTTCTTCTCGGCGATGACGCGGGATTTGACGATCTCGCCCAGGGCGCGCACGTTGATCAGGCCTCCGACCTCTGTCCACTCAGTGACGACCGCCCGGAGCGGCCGGCGATCCTCCTCCGACCGGAGGCCCAGCAGCTCGTAAAGCGGTTCCATTTCGGACGGCAAAGGGCGCCAGAACTGGATGGCGATCGAGTCGACGGCGCGGCGCTCAGTTTCGGCTTCGGCCCGGAGCAGGCGGTAGAGGGCCTTCCGGTTACCGGGCAGCGGCCGGCCGGCGCCGTAGAAGTGGTCCAGCATCAGCCGGTAGGCGCCGTGTTCGATTACCGTCAGGTGACCGGTGGCGCGGGCATAGTCGCCGAGGAAGTGCTTGTAGAAGTTCATGCCGCCTCCAGCTCGAGCTGGCCCTGGTCAGGCGGATTGATCTTGCGGGGGCCGAGCAGCACATAACGGGCCACACCCTTGTGCAGCAGCCCATCGGGGCCGATGACGTCCTCGGTGAACGTGCAGATGTTCCACACGTCCTTGAGCTCCATGACGCGCGTGGCGAGGCGCATGTACCCGGCGGCCGTGCCTTCGTAGGTGTTGAGGCCGCGCGGGCCGCGGAACTCCAGCGCGCGCCGGAGCGTTTCCAGCTGCGAGGCTCCCGAAGTGCTACGAAGCGAAACCCCATTTTGGGAAAGCTCTTCACACACGGCTGTGATACTCTGCGGGCTGCAGTTGAAGACTGTGGTTTGTTTCGTCGGTCCAGGCCCCCCAGCCCTATCGACACGAGCGCCTCCAGCCCCGGAGGCGTTTTTGTTTTTGCGATCAGGCATGCGCACCTCCGCTCAGGAGGGCCGCGATGTCGTCTGCCGGCCAGGCAAGACGGCCGTTGATGCGCACGGGTTGGACCGGGCCTTTGCCAGTCCAAGCCCAGCGCTGGACGGTTCTGATTTGGCGGTTCAGTGCCTGCGCTGCCTGAGCGGAAGTCAGGGTGCGCGGCATTTCAGGAAGGTTCGTATCACGCATTTCAGCCCCTTATGGGTGATTGAAGGTGATACGAACTTTATGCAGGACCGAGAGGGATAACGATAGTCCCTCGGGCCAGTCGACGGCTCCCTATGCCCCGCCGATCCTCTCCCTACGGTTTGGTGCCAAGGCCTGTCGCAATTCGCCACTCCCGGATGCGCGCCGCCAGGCTGTCGGCATTGAGTTCGCGGTCCTTGCCATCCTCGCTTCCGAGCGGTTCCCACTTCACCCCGCCTGCAACAGCCGCCACGAGGCAACCTCTCTGCGCAGGATCATCCGATTCGGCCAGGGCCTGCAGCCGCGCCATCACCGGCCGCGGCGTCACTTTGCCGCCCGCTTCGTGGATCTCATAGCAAACGCGCCAGACGATGGGCGTCAGGTTGTCGCCGGCTTTTGGCTGAAGTCTGGCCGCCCTGGGAAGACTCGCTCGAGCGGCTGGCCTCTGCCCTTCTGGCTCGTCGTACGGGTAGGAGAGCACGTAGGGGCTGCCTTCCCTCCCGAGCCAGTCGTTCAGGTCGCGCGCTTCGATGATCCGGGTTCCCAGGGACCCGTGAGGCAGCTCCTCCTGTTCAATCGGGATGCCGTTCTCCCTCAGGATCATCTTCCCGCGCTGGATTGCTTTCTCCAGCTGCTTGCAAAACGAGCTTGCATTGATCACCCCTGGATAGGCCTCGGACAGGACCTGGGCGGCTTCCTTGACCCTGTACTGGCCCAGCTTCCACCGATCCAGCCTTTCCTCGACGTCTTCCAGAAAGCCGTCGAAGTCGAGCGTGATCTGCAAGTCGTTACAGAACCGGAATCTGACGAACCTGGTGCCCGGATCGATTTCCGGGGCTTGGTGCCAGCGTTCCAGTTCTCTTGAGGGGATCGTTTTTTCTGCAGCCATACCTGTTCTTCCTTTCCTCTCTTCTTGGCGTCGAACCCTCGCGAAAGCGAGCGGTCCCGGTGGTCCTTGATTCACCTTGATAACTTCCTACAAGCATTGAAGTACCTTGACCTACCTTGATAAACCTTGATGTCTACACCCTTGCCCTGCGGAACATCTCCATGGCGGCGCCCGTCTTCTCTTTGAGCACTGCATACCAGGCGCCGGTATTGGCTGTCTGCGCGCGAAACCGCATGCGGAAGACCCCGTAGAGCTCGGCCGACTTCTGATGGCGATAGACCGGGATCACGTAGTGATGCTGCTCGAGCAGCGCCGTGCCGCCCTGCAGATTCGCCTCGACGACCTCATAGGCGATGGCGTGAATGGATCGCTCTTCTGGCTCAGGGCCATTTACCGGGAACAAAATCTCAGCATCCGGCGATTCCGACTCGAACAGGTACGCAGCCTCCTGGAGCAGTCCCATTTCCTTGAGGGTGGCGATCCTTTGGAAGAAGGCATCGGCTCTGTTATCGCCCTTGCCCAAATGTGCCTTCGTCACATCCGTCGCCCATGAAACCCACGTATTGGCATCGGTGAACCCGAGGTACACCATGCTGCCGACGTCCCGGCAGACTTTCTTTTCGTACTTGCGGTAGTAGACCTCACGGGAGATGCCGCCATCCGCCGCCAGGTTTTGGGAGTGGTACAGCTCCACGAAAAGCCGCAGGGTCATAACGTCCTGAGTCTGGCGCAACCGATGGACAATAGGCTCCTCCCCAGCCAAAGGCATGACGACGTTCTTGGGGAGCCAGATCCGGTCCTCGGAGATTTTCAGCTTGTAACGTGGCCGGGCTTTGGTGGAGGTTTCGGCAGGCGTGACCAGCCCCGCCTTTACCAGCTGCTCAATGGCGGGCTTGGCGCGCTCCCAGCGGATGCCGCCATACTCCTGGACCGCATTGGCCGACCAGGCTGTGGTTTGATTGTCGCGGCCAGTGCCGCATGCCAGAACTAGAAAAGCGACGGCCGGATTGAGGCCGATTTCGCAGGCCTGACGCCATTCGGCCAGCCCAATAGCGAAGAACCCTGTCTTCATAGCGTTCCCTTAAACGCAGCCCTTAAAAAATAGGAGGCAGTGCCAGGGTGGTAAGGGAGCCACCTCTTCGCCCGCTAAAGCTAGGCACTGCCGAAAACCTTCATGGCCTGAATTTCAAGCCTGAATCGTCGTCATCGACGGCGATGTGTCTATTCTGCCTTGTGGGAAACAGCTTGTCCTCAAGGAATAAAATGCGCGCCGCCATACGCTTAATTTTCGTGATCGCCTCCTGGAGCTGGCCCTTGAGGCTGGCGATCGTCTCCATGAATGACCGCTTTTCGGCGGCAAACTCCTGCTCCCTCGCCTTCTCCCGAGCTCGTAACTGCTCGTTCTCCTTGCGCAGTTGGGCGGCCTCGAGCTCGTGCCGCTTAGCCTCCTCGACCCTCAGGCGCAGATCCTCGATCGCGGCCGCCTGCCGGCGCCGGGAGTGCTGACTGACCACTGCTACATTCCGGGCCTGCTCGACCAGGGCGACATGCTCGGCCTGCGCCTCGGCGTGGTCCTCTTCCATCTGTTTGGCCCGGCCGGTAATCCGATCGGCAATGCTCGGCGCCGGCGGCGCAGGCGCTGCCAGCGTGGGGTTCTTCTGCAGTGCCGCTGCATACTGCTTAGCCGTCGTGTGGATCGCCTTCGAGCCCTCGACGCCGCGCCGCAGCCCAACAGGCTTACCCACCCGCTCCGCAAAATCGGATTGCATCTCACTCAAGACCTTCCGGCCACCGAGGAAGTCCTTGGCCGCCAGCCGGCCGTCCTTCGTCAGAGGGACGACATAAGCCACCAGGTGCGGCGATGTCTCGTCCAGTTGCAGGTTCAGGCAGACGACGTTTTCCCTTCCATGCCGTTCGCGCAGCCAGGCTATGGCGGCGTTGAAGTATTGCCGCTGCGTCTTCCATCGCGTCGCTTTGCACCATTCCGGGCTGGCCGTGATCAGGTACTCGATACACAGCACGGCGTTCTTCCGGGGCTTTTCCGGCAACCGGGCCTTGATGGCGTCGCGCACCGCGGCCGATGAATTGGCCCCGCCAGTCCAGTTCAGGTGGGTTCGGCTCGGGTCCGCGTTCGGCGTTGGGATCTCCCTGAAGGTGTGCATTGCCGACCCGGTGATCGAACCGAACGACGTCAGTTTTTCGGCGCGCAGGATGCAGTAGGCTGGCTGATTCATGTCCGCCTCCCTGCGATCCCTGGCGCCGGTGCCGGCCGGCGTAGGGGCCACCGGGCGGGCCCGGTGTACTCACTACACTTTGCTTGCGCAAAGTCGTTCGCCCCTTCGGGGGGCAAGGCCACACCACCCACTCCGCGCACCCTGAGGGTACTTGGCCGCGTCTCGCCGCGGTGGCGCCCTTTCTCCTGTGCTTGCATGTCTTCTCCTGGTCGGTTTTCCCTATTACCAGCATGCATGATGCGGAGTGGCGTGGTTGCTCCAAACGGACTCTCCTGTTCATTTTTCGTGTTCCGTCACGAAATAAATTCCCGCCGGCGTGGCTTACCACGTCCAGCATCTCGCCGGCGCCGGCGGCAACATGGCCGACCGGGCACCGCAAAATGGTCAGATCGAGTGCGCCAAGACGATCAGGAACACCATCATCGAAAAGCATGCCCATGGCCGGCGTCCGAACCAGTCGTCAGGATCAAGAAGCCAGTGCATCATTTGGCAGCCTCCTCGCTACAAGCACGTTCCCGCGCGTGATTGTTTACCCATTCAAGCTCCTGGTGCGCGCCTTCCGCCAGCACACCGGTCACCGCCATCGCAAGGCGCAGCAGCCTTTCCTTGTCGACGCTGCCGAGGACTGGCACCGCTTCGTCATCGTCCATGGCTCGGGCCTGCAGTGCCAGATCGGTCGAATGGACCAGTTGCAGGCAGGTCTGCAGGCCTGCGCACATGTCTGCGACGCTTTCGATGAATCGTGTTCCGCGGGTGACCGTATCCGTATGCACCCAAGAAAACGCCTTGTGGAAGTGTTCGGGTTTCGCCTCTGGCGCACTGCCGGCCCCGCAGTTGTTCATGCTGTTCATGCGCGGCGTTCCTTACGTGCGTTGTCTTGCGCAATCCGGAGGCTGTGTTCCATTACCTCCTCGCGGAAATCGATCAAGAACTCTAGCTGCAGGGCGATCTCGGTTACCAGGGTGCCGATACGGCCGCAGTCGCCCACCTTCGCTGGGAAGTCTTCATTGGCGGATGCCGCCCACAGAACACGCCCCAGCGATTGAAGCCCATCTAGCAACGTAAGGGTGCTATTCGATGCGTGCTTGTCAGCTGCATCGATAATTTCCAGCTGTTCGGCATCTAGGTGCGCGCCATGCAAATGCCGGGGCAACCGACGCAGCAAATTTCCGAGCTCATAAGGCGCCCGTTCAATGCACTTAAAAGTGGAATTTTTTGTTTCAGGCGATGACACATCGCCAATGTTTGTGTTAACCTTTGCTTCGTTCATGTGCGACTCCTCAAAAAGATGCACTTGTCTACACCGCAGACCGAAGCTCCACCTTCGCTCTGCAGCAATCCCCGGTTCCGCCGGGCGCGGTTGCAAAAGAAATTCCAAAGGGTCAGCCTGCCAGCTGGCCCTTTTTCATTTCAGACTCGATTTATGCGATAGCTTCCCCTCCGCCCGGCTTACCAGGGCGGCTTCTTAGGTAGGTTGATCAGTTTGCAGCTGCTGGTTTGCGATCGGCCGCTTCTTCGGCCTGGCGGTTCATCCGCTCGCGCAGTATTGCGACGACCTGGCTGTTCATGGACCGATCGCTGCGCTTGGCGTCTGACGCGAGCCAGGCTCTGACATCGTCTGGAAGACGCAGCTGAAACTTGATTCCTTGCATGGTGGTGCTCCGATTGATTTAAGCTGCCTCAACTATATGGCTCACAGCCATCATGCGCAAGTCTTTTTGATGGCTCAGTGCCATCATTCCATAAATGGCTCATTGCCATTATCCTGACCTGATGGAAACTCCCAAACCAGAGCGCGCGCCTCAGCTCGCCGACAAGTACGTCCTGCGGATGCCCGATGGGATGCGCGACAAAATCGCCGAGCTGGCCAAGGCCAACAACCGAAGCATGAACGCGGAGATTGTGCTGATCCTGCAACAAGCACTCGATTCCCCCAGGAGCAGCACTGGCGCCGGCGCAAGCATCGACGTCGAGGCTTTGGCTGATGCGCTTGCAGCTCGCCTTACCTTGAAGCTAAAAGAAAAATCCTGAGAGATCACATGTTTTGGAAAAAGCCTACTTTTACTTTTACTAATGCTGGCGGGGAACCGTTTGACTTGATCCGCTGTAGAGAAAACTGCTTTATTAAAAAAGACCAGGTGACCGTTGGCTACGTTCAGGGCCTGTCAGCTTCCTCCTCTTCATTGACCATTGATCACTTTGCAGTTGACTCAGGCCTCATCGGAAAAGGCCAGGGGGAAGAGGTACTTAGGGAGTTCGCCAAATTGATAGAGAAACAAGCTCCTCATATCCAGACTATGGATTTCAATCTTGGTCGAGCAACGTCAAACAGCAACATCCAGAAGTTAGCAGATGCTAGAGAGGCACTATTGAACAAGGTGAATGCCATCAACGTTCAGCAGCTGCTGATCAAACCAGGTAGCATCGTAGTGATAGGCACCTGGAACAAAGCAAATTGGTAAGCCTTCCATTCAAGCATAAAGATACCAACTAGTACCATATAGTATCCATCACAAAAAAGTACCAATTAGTACCATTAAGTATCCGTTTTCTGATAGCATTTTGGATACCATAAGATACTAAGGGGTACGCATGCCTACCATCGTCTTCGTCTCGCCTAAAGGCGGCGCCGGCAAAACCACATCGGCGCTCGTGCTTGCCGAGCAGCTGGCTCGCAGTACCGACGTCACTGTCATCGATGCCGATCCAAACCGGCCGATCGAGAACTGGGCTAAGGGCGGCGCCAAGCCGGAGCGCATGACCGTCGTGGCGGATGCTGATGAGGAAAACGTAATCGAGCGTATTGAGGAGGCGGCCGCGCGCACGCCCTTCGTCATCGTCGACCTGGAGGGCACCGCGGCCAAGATCGTCGTCATGGCCGTCAGTCAGGCCGACTTCGTAATCGTTCCGACCCAGGGCAGCCAGCTCGACGCCGAGCAAGCCGGCCGCGCCTTCCGCGTGATCCAGCAGCAGGAGAAGATGGTTCAGCGCCGGGTGCCGGGGTACCGTCTGCCCTACTCCGTCCTGCTGACGCGCACCAACAGCGCGATCCGCACGCGTACCCTGGCGCACATCGAGAAAGGGCTCGTCGCCGCCGGCATCCCGGTGTTCGAAACAGAGCTCAACGAGCGCGAGGCCTTCAGGTCCATCTTCTCGTTCCGCAAACCCCTGGCCGGGCTGAACCCGTCCGAGGTCGCCAACCTGGACAAGGCCGTGGCAAACGCCGAGCAGTTTGCACAGGAGGTCATTGCGGCCCTTCGCAAGGTCCAGCAGCAAGCATCGGAGGCATCGGTATGAATGAGCGCGTGAACCCATTTGGCGATCTGGGCGATTTCGCCCCGGCACCGGCCAAGCCCAAAGCGGAGATCCTTGAGGTCGCCAACCAGGTGGCGGAGCAGCAGGGCTTCCCGAGCCGCCAGCCGGTGAAACCAGCTGCACCTGATGTTGCGCCGGCACCAGCGCCGGCCACGCCGTCGGCGCCAGAAGTCCCAGCCGCCCAAGCCCAACCGAAAGAGCAGCTCCCGAGCCGGCGCCGCATGACCGGCCGCAGCGAGCAGGTAAACATCAAGACCACCTTCGCGGCCAAGAAACGGCTGATGGAGATCTCGGTAGAGCGCGATATGCCGCTGGGGGAGATCCTTGAGCAAGCGCTTGAAGCATTAGAAAAGTCTTGGAAGAGTAGCTAAAGATACCGAGTGGTATCTAGTGGTACCAATTCAAATTTTATATAACTGTGTTGATACGTAGGGGAATTTATGCCTGTACTAAAAGAAGGCCAAGTACTTAGAGTGCAAATCGCTGAACACGCTACCGTCTATCCGACTGATGAAATCCGCAGACACAAGTTCGATCCGTTAAGCCCAGGCCAGATCCGTGGAGGAGCAACGTGGCACAATTTTAAAACCGGGCCATACAACCAGTTCGAAGAGTTTACAGCTACCCCAATTGATATTTTAGAGTTACCAGAAGACTTTAGCGTTACGCATGTTGCTACCGGCGGCAACTATACAGACTGGTATTACTTAGAGCGGAGACCGAAGAAAAACGGGATACCTAACGAGTATGTCGTCAATGCAAATGATCTGATTCCAATGAACTTTGAGTATCCAACGATCATGACCAAATCATTCTTGGCAAGCCTTCAAGAAACATTAGCGAACGCACAGCTGGAAGCTGCTAGGTTGAGCCGGAACTCCGAAGTGCGGCTAGGTACTGCAGACCGCCTTGCGATACACCTCAAAATAATCGGTGTAAACGTTAGCGATTTTGACATCCCAAATAGGTACCAATAGGTACCAACAGATATCTATTGGTACCTATTGCGGTTCTAAAAGCCGGGGACCTTCCCCGGCTTACTACTGCTGATAGCCTACGCAGATGCCCCTGCAGGCTTTACATACTCACCGCTCACGTTCGATACCTCTAAGGCTGCCGCAAACAGCATTAAGAACTTGTAATCCCCGTATTGCGGTCCACCTTTGAAGCCTTCTGCTCTGTGCCTGATCAATGCGAGTACTTCCTGATGATGCTGCTGATATTGCTCTCCGCTAGCATAGAAACTCCGGTAGAAGGTTAAAACGTCCATCGCTTCTTTTGCTATTTCAAATCCTGTTGCGTTCGCCATCATATTTCCTTCCACAAAGATTAAAGCCGAATGCTACACCTACAATAAGCTGTCTGCCAGGATCAATAGCCTCAGCCTGAGCAAGCCTTGCCTGACCAACATAAGTTGCTATTCTTTTATCTCATGGCTAGAATATTTCTTCCACGAATCATGAGGTAATCATGTCAAAAAAACTTGCTGCAGTTCTAGGGCTTCTAAGCGTCCTCCTTGGCCCTAGCGCGCACGGTCAATACAGCTCAGTAGAGCAAGATGAAGCAGCAAAACAAGCCGCTAAAGAGCAAGCTGTCGATACAGAACGACAAAAATATGTTGGAAGAAGGTTTTGGATCACGCCTAACCCTAAGGCCACTTCACACATTAAATTTGTCGACACACTCGGGCAATACGGCTATCAGAACACTGAATTTGTTGTAACTGAGCCAACAAGTTTTGTTGTAAGTGGCTTTACGCGTCAACGTAATGACAATTACGCACAGGTAACCTTTCAGGACGGCAAGGTCGCTTACCTTAAAGAGAACGTAAGTTTTGAGTACGACCCAAAAGAAGCTTCACTTTTCGAACATATGTACTCATTGACAGAGTATACGTTTGACTTTGTGGAATATATTTTCCCAATGTCGCCTGCAGATCTAAAGGTTGCTTTAGAAAAAAAACGCAGTAAAGCAGCGGCAGCGGCGGCTGCATTGAAAGCTCGTGGAGGTGTTAGGTTAGGCATGACCGCAGACCAGGTTCGCAAGTCGAGCTGGGGCAAACCTTCATCTATCAATCGGTCTGTAGGTTCCTATGGTGTGCACGAACAATGGGTCTATGGCGGAAACAACTACATTTATCTTGAAAATGGGCGTGTCACATCGATTCAGAACTGATGCAATTCGACCGTCGAGTAGCTACGCGCTCGAGCTAACTGGACACCTACGCGCTCCCGCTTGTTTGCGGCCAAATTCCCCTACGGGGAATCAAGCCCCGCAATGCGGGGTTGTCTCGCCTGCAAGGACGTTTTTTCTTTGAAAAAAGTCCTGAAACACCAACCCCATCTGCATCTGCTATCGGTCTGATGGACAACGGCCAGCCGTTGCCCACAGGGTTATGTGCTATCACCAAGCTCAACCCCACCTTTCTGTAGACTCAAACGCGAGAGGGGGCCGGATCGCCGTGAGGCGATTCCGGGAGAGAGCGTAGCGGCTCTCCGGGGGATGGTGGAGGGACCGAAGCGACGGAGGAGCGAAGGTAGCAAGGGGGCGCAGCCCCCTTCCGAGGGTTTTCGGGGCGCTCCAGCCCCGCATTCTTAGGGTTTGAGGCTTCCTTGTGCGCGAAGCGCAGTCTTGCTTTGATCTTTGCAACTAACCGGTGAGTTACAACTTAATAAGGCAATTGCTGCCAGTAAACTGGCTGAAAGCGTGTCCCAGTGCGGCTTTCAGCGGTTTACCGAGGGTGCACCAAATTGCACGGTACCGGGCAACGTGATGCACCGATCACGGTGACGCGTCCAGATTGCACGGTACCGTGCAAAGTTAGTGTCAAAATCGGACATTATTTTGCACCCTTCGTGCAAATTTATGATTCCTTTTTGCGCTTTCTCGTGAGATTATTACATTCTTAGTTACTAAGGGTGCAATGCATGACAAACGCTACTATCCCCGGGGATGACAACGAGCGGGGGACGAACGTCACTTTGCCGGTCAAGGGTAAACGCGGCAATCCCACACAAGGATGGTTACAGAGCGATAAGGACTCCCATACGCCCATGTGGCAGCTCGGCATCAAATATCCGACAGCCCTGGCGGTGCTTCATTTCATGATTAGCAAGCTGCAGCGAGGTGCGAACGGGCTTGTCATTTCGGCGCCGGCGTTGGCGCGCGCGATGGGCATCTCCGAGCGCACTGCGAAGTCGGCCACCGCCGTCCTGCGCGACATGAAGTTTGTGCAAATCCTGAAGTCTGGTAACACCAACGTTTACGTTGTGAACAGCCGCGTGGCTTGGCAGAGCGCTAGGGGCGCTCGCTTTGCATCCTTCAACGCCCAGATCGTCGTCGACGAGCAAGAACAGCAGCGTACCGTCGAGGAGCTCGACGCCGAGAGCGCTGAACTCAACGAGGTGCCTCTCATGGAAATCAGCGACGATGGGACCGAGGCGCTCCGTGCGCGAACGCTGGATATTCCCATGGCGGAGAAGAAAGACGCGGATAGTCAGGGGACTTTGCCACTCTGATTGCCCGGTATCGGGCAATTTACTGCACCCTGAAGGCAGCAGCGGAGTAAAAGGCAAGCTGATCCAAGCCGGCTTATCCCAACACCTGATGCGCGCCTGCGCCCACCAAGTGTTGTGCTTGAACTGGTCCGCTCTCCCGTAACCGGCTGTTCAACACGCGCGCGCTGCAGGCTCCATGTTGTCGAAAGTGCAATCCATCAACAGATTTCGTTGATAAGCCTGTGCATAAGGGTGCCTCCACGGAAAAACCACAAGAGGAATGCCGGGCGCCGAGCTGGAAGACTGCGGCGAGCACAACACGCCCGCCAGCGCGGTTAGGAAAACCCACCACAAGACCGCTAGTTACCACCGGCAGGATGATGTGCTCGCTGCCGACACACTTGCGATTCCTGTACGGGCCGAAGTCGTGACAGCAGCATAGGTGACACAATAGGAGACCGCGTTGGTCTCCTTAACCACTGGAGCCATATGCTTATCAAATTTACCCCGGCCACTCTCAACGCCCTGGCCCGGCTCGTTTGCGTTTTCGACCGCCATCCGCGCGGCGCGGCCATGCTCATCGTGTTCATGATCGTCACTGGCGGCCTGATGGCGATACCCTACCTGCCTGCGGTGATGGCTTGAGCCGTGGCGCACCGTTGAGCAGGATCACCGGCCGGCGCCGTGCCGACGGTACCGTGCACGCATGCCTACCTCGACCACCTCCAGCGCCGGCGCCGATCGGCCGAATGCCGCCCTCGCCGTCGCCGTCGACCAGGCGCTCGCCGTGCTCGAGCAGCAGGGTGCCCGCGCAGCCGCCGACTTCCTGCAGGCGCGCGGTGCCGGGTTCTCGCTTACATGTCGGGTTCTGACAGATCCGGGGCGCCGCCGCCCACAACCGGCAACTCATCTCCGTATTCCCACATGAGGTAGGAGCGCATTGCAGCCACAAGCGGGGAGACGTCCGGCCGGCTGTAGTCGTCCCGCCGGCCATGCTTCCCCATCCAGCGCCCGAAGTCGTGCACCAGGTCGATCTTCTCGCGATCGATGATCGGGCCGCCCTGGGCCCAGTTGGTCGACGGGCTGAAGGCTTCCCCGTTCTCGATGACGCACATTTCGGAGCCGGCGCCGTGCGGCGCGACGATCTCGACCTGCAGGCCCTGCGCCGTCCCGACCCAGTAATCGAGCAGCAGCCCGGCTTCGAAGTAGGCGATTTTCATGTGTGCTCCGTCGTCATGCTGGCATTCTATGGGATTGGTGCCTGGGCGCCCGCCCGGCTATACACTGGAGAGTCCATGTCCGTATATGACACGTTCCTCACCCCCGAAGAGATTGCCTTCCTCACTGGCCGTAAAAAGCGGGAGCTGCAAGTCGAAGCGCTCCGCAATATGGGCATCCCCTTCTGGGTCAATGCAATCCATGCGCCGATCGTGGCGCGCGCGACCATTGAAGGACGCAGGGAGAAGGTCGAGCCACCCGAGGCTCCGTGGGTGCCTGAGGTGCTGAGGAATGAGAAGAAGGCCAGGTAGGCGGATTACAAGGACGGCCGGCGCGCGTCGACAATCTTCATCAAGTGGCTAGCCATGACGATCATTTCGGTGGCGTCGACGGTACTGAGCTGGACCCTGCGATGGCTGTGCGGGTTTTTGTAGGAACCGAGGGCGCCGGCCATCATCTGGAGCAAGGCAACTCGCTCCCCAGGCGGCGCATCCATATCTGCCAGCGGGCCGCCTTTCTCGCCAAAGGCCTTCTGGGCCAGGGCAACACCAAAGTCGTCAGCCGAGAACCCGCCCGCCGCGCGGATCGCGACCTCGAGCTCGCGGAAGGCCTGAAACACGGCCGTGTCGTATTCACCTCTCATGAATGCCGGCCAGCAGGACTTGACGAGCTCAGCGTGCAGGATGGCGCGCGGAAGCTGTACCGAGTTGGTGTAAGCGGCCACGCCGGCCCGGTTCTTCAGCTGCATGCCGCGACGGGTCACGAAATGCCAGCCGAATGTGTCGCCCGGCTTCGGGGCAATCAGACCCTCGCGCACAAGCCAGTTCCACCCCTCCGCCATCGCATATTCCACTTGGCTGCGTTTGTGCTCCTGGAATGGCCCTAGGGTATCCGGGTGGGTAAAGGACGTCGGGTGAAGACGAGAACTGCCGTTCGGGGAACCCGACATGATCAGCTCAAGGCCGACGCCAGCGAGTTCCTCAGGTTCCAGCGCCAGAACTGAGTCTGCATCGGGGATCAAGTCGTAGAGAGTTGTCATGCGCTGGAGGTTCTGTGCTCGCCAGCTGGCGGCAGTCAATCGGGAAGCACTATAAGAGAAAGATTCTACGCGCCCGTATGCTGGGCGCCAAAACCGAAACCGAAGGTACCCGTTGGGGCCCACCAAGGTAACCGGCTGGATTTTGCGCCTACTAGTGGAAGCTGAACATTCAGCCGTGAGAACCGACTCAATCTTGAGTGGCGCCACTTCAATCTAAAAAGAGACACTTTTTTGCGCTTTCCCTAGGGAAAGTGCTTTCCTATGAATTTCATAGGCTTTTTTTCTTTGACCTTGATCCAAGAGTAGGAAATAATCGCCTTGTTGCTTGACGTTATTGCCTTCTGGAAAGCGAAGGCCGGTTTGCAGACCGACCCCCGCTCTCTAAGTTAGATAATAGGAACTGCAGTCACCAAGGTGAGCGCAGCGAAGATGAGTGCAACATCGAGTTTGATGGAGACACTCGTTTTTCCAGTAGTTACGGTAAGCAACATAGTATTACTCTCTAAAGTAGTTAAAGTTTCACCAAGAAGCCAGGGTTGCCCCCCTGGCTTTTTGCGTTTACGGGTTTGCTAAGTACCCGCGACATAATTATGCCAACGACCTGTTGATTTGCGGAAAAATTCCCTTGTAAATCAAAGATTTTTCTCGTGCATCGCGAAAATCCAACGTGTGTAAGGACGACTACGCCACGAAACATTTCATCGGTGATCACTTCTGTTATTTGTTTTGAAATAAATACAGACAAGAAGTCTACTGTCATCGAACCCGCGTTCAAAAACGACCGTTTATGGACATCACACAAGAACACACAAAAACACTGTTCATAAAATAGGTGTTTGACTTATGAACATGTTCAAATGTAGAATATACGTTATTGGACATGCTCACGCGGGAACAGAGGAAAAATGGCAATCTTCGGATACGGTCGGGTCAGCACAAAGGAACAAACGACGGAAAATCAGCGCCGCGAGATCGAGGTGGCCGGCTACCAAGTCGAATACTGGTATGCCGATGATGGCGTGTCAGGGAAGGTGTCAGCGCTGCAGCGTCCGCAGTTCGCGAAGATGCTCGGCCAGATCCGCGATGGGGAAACCCTGGTGGTGACGAAACTCGACCGCCTCGGCCGTGATGCGCAAGACGTCGGCGCGACGATCAAGATGCTAGCCGGGCGCCGTATCGAGGTCATCGTTCTCCAGCTGGGCAAGCTCGACCTGACCAGTGCCGCCGGCAAGCTGATGCTGACGATGCTCGCCGCCGTCGCCGAGATGGAGCGGGATCTGCTGGTGGAGCGCACCCAGTCCGGCCTGGCCCGAGCCAAGGCTGAGGGCAAGACACTCGGCCGCCCAACGCTGACCACGGATGCCGATCGACGCGCGATCACTGAAGCCCACGCGGCCGGCGTATCGATCAGTACCCTGGCGCGCATCCACAATCTTTCGCGGGCGACTGTCATGCGGGTCGTGAAGCCGGTCGGCGCCGATGCTACTGCAGGCTAGATATCGGAGGTAATGCCGATCAATGCCCGCTCCCAAGCTCCGGGGGCTGTATGGTCAAACTCGATGAGAACGCGACCTGTGCTGTCTCGGGACGTCACGACCTTGTGTGAGCTGACATCTACGATTTCAAAGAGCCCAGGGTAATCGTTCCGCAGTGGCACTGGGCCATCTTCAACGCAAATCACATCCAGATTCGGATCGAGTTTGCTCAGTTTCGCCATCAGCTCTTTGACTTTCATACCGTCCTTGTTCAAGGGTCCGTAGGATGGTCACGATCATAATACGACTTCTCATCGCAAGAACATCTACGGCTCGGCGCGCCGCCTTCTGTGGTCGTCAAATCCCTCGAAACCCGCATGAATGCTGGGTTTCAAAAACGCTTACCTGATAATACGACTTATCAGGTAAGCGTTTTTGGTGGTGGCGCGCCGGCTTCTCTCTTCGGCGCGCCGAGCTGGGACTGCGGCGCGCCGACTATGATGGACTGTAATTTCCTATGACTACTGAGGGTGATGTTGGCTCGGTTCAGGATCTTCACGCGACATCACGCAACATCACCCGACGTCCCGCTTGCTCATTTTTGATCACATGTGTGATAAAATTCTTCCCAAGACGGTTCGAGAGCGAGTGAAAGACGAACGTGCTGCCCAAAGAAATTTGGGTCCTGCGGATAGCAGGGGTAACAGAACCTCGCAAGGCAAACCTAGTTTGCCGAGACAAGGCCCTGCGGGGCCTTTTTCTTTTTCTTCGCCGGTTTCGGCTTCTTCTCCCGCGGCGGGAACGCTTCAGCGATCTGGCCGGCCAGGGACACAAACCGCCAGTTCTGTGCGTTGGTCTTTGCGACCAACGGCTTCAGGTAGGCGCTCTTGACGAACATCCGGACTGCCGGCGCCTTCGCGCGCTTGTCCTTCTCCAGGTTGAAGAAGATCGAATAGCTTTGCTGCCCCGTGATCGACTCCAGGGTGATATGCGCGGCGTAGGTGTAGCTCTCGTCCGCATTGTAGATCGTCCCCTTCAGCATGGCCTGCATCAGCTGCGGAAGCTGCAGGGAACACTCGTAGCGCAACGGATCGAATGCGCGCGTCTCGCCCTTGTACGTGTAGCGGTGGTCAGGCCGGTGCACGGCGTCATCGAAGCCCTCGGTGAAGCAGTGGCACCCAAAGGTCACATGCATGTCGATGACAAGGCTTCCATCCGTATTGAGAGGAACCTTCATCTGCAGCGGCTGCAGGTGACCAAAGGTGTAAGTAATGCCCTCGAACGGCTTATTGTGGAAATTACTCATCCTTTACCTTCTTGGGCTTTACCGGGTTGGCGACCAGGCCGCCGACCTTCGTCAAGGCCTTGGCCTTTTTCTTCGTTTCCTGTTTCTCCTGTTTGAGCTTGGTAAATTCAGGCTCGAACTTCTTCAATTTCTTCACCAGGCCGTCCAGGTTGTACTCGTTGTTTTGCTGCCCACCTTTGTAGTGGTACCGCGGGTTACGCTTGATAAAGCCGTCGGCCTCCAGCTGAGCCATATGACGCTGGATCTGACGTTCAGTGATGCCCATGCGCGAAGCAAGCTCAGCCTTGCTCGGGAAAGGCATCTTGTCGTGGTCCCACCAAAAGTCCGCCAGGTGCAGCAGGAGTACCAGTTGGGTCGGGCTGAGATTCAAGCGCGCTTGAGCCCAGAAGATCATCGAAGGGATCATCGAGTACCCGAGCTTCATCACGGCCGGGCCCCATTTCTTGTCGGCCTCGAAGACGTCTTTGGGGTGGAGTTGGACCACGTTGTCGGTGGTAGAATTTGCGTTCATTGGTGTACCTTTATTAGTTGCGTTGGTGGGCTCGCGTATGAGGGAACGATACGGACATTGCCGGGCGAAAGCAAGAATTTGGGGGCGACATTTCTTACCAGGCCCCCAAGACATCTATGTCCAGAACGGGAGGTCGCCAATGTCCTCCGAAGCATAACGGATAGATGCATGACGCAACGAAGCGATACGAACAAGGACAAGACAGTCCTGGTAGGGAATGTCTAGGGGGCTGCTCATTTTTTACTCAGGCTGACGACCACCTTGTGGCACAGTTGCCGCCATGTCCCCTATCCTGCCTTCACTAATTTTGCCGGCCGGGTGTTCAGCCGCTGAACTGCGGCCGGTTTACGCTACCTTCCTGTCTCCATACGGAGAAACCCCATGGACGTGATCCTGGATCGAGAGGAGCTTTACCGTGACGTCTGGTCGAAAGCTACCGGCATGGTGGCGCGCAAATATGACCTGAGCGAGGGCGAGATACGGAAAGCGTGCTTCGCACTGGATGTGCCAAGGCCTGCCCGAGGGTACTGGGCGAAACTCAAAACAGGCGATGCGCCTCCAGTTCCCCCACTTCCACCAAGTGGCGCGTCGACGTACGTTTGTAAAGCACCCACACGTCGCCCCACGCCTGGCAGGGAGCCCGTCCCGAAGCCGGCCAAGGAGAAGGAGTCGCTTGTCGATTGGGTCCTGAAGAACCGTACAGATCTGCAGGCGAAGGGGCCGGTTCGCACGCCCCCACCGCCGCACAATTCGATGCACCTCCTACCTGAGGACACGATCGGCCTTCCCAGGTACATACCGATCGCGGCCTGGGCTGAGCTGCTACTTGGAGAGCATGCCCCGCACTTCAACACGCTCCGCCGCTGGGTGCACGATGGGATGATCCAGCCGCGGCCAGTAAAGATCGGCAAGCGGTGGTGTGTTCGGAAGGATGCCGCATACATCCCTGATTAGGATGCGCCTGGGTCGATCGTGCACAGCCACGACTGCGCATAGTTCACCACCCTCCCGTCGACCTGCACCCGCTCAAAGCCGGCCATCGTAAAGCGGCTGTCGCTCATCCACACCAGGTGTGGCTCGTACAGCACCTCCTGGCGCCGTAGCGGCCCCTCGCCGGCCGTGTGCCGCGCCACCTTGATCGACCGGCCTACACCATCGTCACGCACGTCCATCACCTCCAGCTGGCCAGGCGGCGGCGTGTACTCGCGCAGCTTCCACTTCGGCAGGTCCACGCCTTCCTTCCTCATCTTGATAATTCTGCATCTCATGCGGATACTGTATGCGCATACAGTATTTTTTGCCAAGAGTGCCCAGCAGATTCCACTACTCTAGTGCGCTCTCGGCTCAAGCTATCCGATGGTATCCACTAGTACCCAGCGGTATTCTCTGCCCTCGCGCGCGCGGAACGTTCAGCCTTGGCGCCCGTCTTTGGGTCAACTCGGCTTCACCCGCAGTTTCATCCCCTCGCACGATCTGGCGAACTCAGCCGCCCTTTTCTCAAGCTCCATCGTCGATGTACTCGCTGCAGGCACGGGTCTTCCCGGCCCATGCAATCGCAGCCACGCTTTGCACTCAGCCAGGTTATACCGGTGGGACCGCGCGCCGACTGGGGTGAATGGAAGCCCGGCGCGCTCCAGCCTACGAATGGTCGATTCGCTGACGCCGAGCTCTGCGCAGATCTGCTGCCTGTTCAGCTCATCCATCGTTCGCCCGTGATTGGAAGGAGAGATGAGCCTACCACCGAGTGCGGCTCCGATCGCGTCCTGAATCTGAGGTTTTCTGAGGAGGCGCCTCGCGCGTACGCGCGTTACCTGTCGCATCCTTCGTTCGCATACTCCCCATATCCAATCCGAACAGGTGCCAAAATCGTTCAGAAATCGCTGCTCTAAACACGCGCCACCTATAACTAAGTATTTGATTCTGAAGTGTTTTGTTTATAAACCGCTGTTCGGAAAAAAGCTATGGTCGAGATGCCGTAACGAACCGTAATTTACGGATTGTGGGCTCCCAGCGAGCCTTGGAGAGTGCGCCCGGTTGACGGTACTGCCTCGCGCGCGCACGCGATGTCGGAAGAAATAGGGACGCTCAGCCGCCGCAGCGCAGGGCTTCGCCCACGACCGATGCGCCCTCGGCCCAGTCCGACGAGGTCGACACGACGTAGAAGGCATTGGCGCCGGCGGCCGCGGCTTCGTTTAAGGCAGACTTCATAGCGTTGCCGGGCTTGTCCGGGCCGAGCCGCTGATTGAAGGTCACCAGTTTGATGGTCTGGCACTTTTCCTTCTGGGCGGCGGTCACGATCTGGACCTTCTGGGCCGCATCGGTGAGGGGAGTTGCGCACCCTGCCAACAGGGCCAGGGCGGCGCAGATGAGGACGGGTTTCAGCATCGGTCGACTCCGGGCAATTTAGAAAGTTGCCACAGTAACACAACAGGTCAACCGACTATTCGACCACCTTGATAGCTATGCGCTGCCCTTCTCAGCGGCATCTTTCGCCTTCATGATCGCGACCAGCACCTCGGTCGGCAGGTTGGCCACATCAAGCGTCGATGCGGTCTGAACCGGGGGCAGGTCGGCAGCGCCGCCGATCGCTACCTTGTCGCCATAGTCGCGCGGCGCGATCTTCGATGCCCGCCACCGGTAGTGCTGTGCAAGTTCACGCGCCTTGGACAGCTCGAATTGATCGCCGGCCGTCTCAATTGTCAGCGTTGCCCTCTCGTCCCACATCTGCGCGGTTTGTACCCTCGCCTCGCGCGCACGCGCGGAACGTTCAGGATCGGCGCCAATCCATGCTACGAGCGAGCCTTGCGACACCCCTATCTCCTCGGCGATCGCATGCATGGCTTTCGGATGCAAGATGGCCGCACACACAGCATCAATTCCGAAGGCGTCGAGTTTTTCGGCGGCGGTAGGTCCGGCCTTCTGTTCGGTTTTTCGTCCCATGGCTATTTCTCCGCTCCTGGATGATCCTGGTCTTCGTCTGCTCGCTCCGCCTGCAGCGCCTGCGTCACCCATCGCTGCGAAGCCGTCCCGTTGCCAGGCATTTTCATGACATGCGCGAAGCGTCGCCATCCGGGTGACTGGACGAAGCGTCGGATCGCATCCTGCTGCTCGGGGCGGACGCCATGCGCGGTCCTGCGGGCCAGCTCAGTGAACTCGGGCGACGTCAGAAGCTTGTCGACTGCCTTGATGGCCTCGGGCTTGGCGCCCTTGGCGAGTGCGGAGGCAAAGGCAGCGCCTACTCCCGGACCTGCGACGGCACCAACGGCAGAACCAACGGTTGCGCCGAGTGCGGACTGTTTGGCGATGCCATAGACCCGTCCGGCGAAGTGGTCGATCGGCTTCAGCTCGTCCTTGATCGCATTCAGGCGCCCTGTGGTGATGCGCTCGCGCGTGGCGGCGCTGATACCCTTGGAGACGCGGTACAGGTCGCTGAGCTGCTTGCGCGCCTCGGACGGTAGATGGTGCATGACGGCCGCGTGCGACTGCCTGTTCTTGAGCAGGCCCTCGTACCAGTTCGCGAACTTGGCGAAGCTGACGTTGCCGTTGGCGGCGGTCTTGCCGAAGGCGGTGTTTAGGCCGGAGGCGACGACCTCCTGGCGCATGCTCTCCGGTACCGCCTTCAGCAACTTGATAAGCTGGGTTGGATCTCCTGCCGGAAGCGCCTTCATGGCGGTCGACATCTTGCCAACGAACGACTCGTCCAGCTTCTCCCCGAACAGTGCGGCCAGGTCCTTTTGGATGCCCTTGTAGGTGGCGACTGTTTTCTGAGCGAGATCCCATTTTCCGGCCATGCCGTGCTGCTCGAGCACCGCGCGCTGGTCCTTCTTCAGCGCGTCCTCGAGCATTGAGATGAGGCGAGTGTCCGAGTCCTTAAAGGGGCCGGCGCGCTGGACACGTGCCGCGGTGAGATCCCGCCTGACGTCGTCCATCAGCGTGTAGGTCGGATGTTTCAGAATTGCCTTCGGCGCCTCTCCTGCACGCAGAGGCTCGCCCGAGGCAGACAGGATCTGCGGACCCTCCGCTTTTGGCATTAGCCGGCGGGGCGAGAGCTTCGCCAGGACCATCTTCTCCATGGGGGACAGGTTCTTCATGCCGTCGAGCTCATCGGCGCGCGCCCGGATCATCGCCAGCACGTTCTCGGCAGGTGCCTCGGACTTAGCCGGCACAGCGGCTCGAATTTCGTCATACATCCTGTTCGCATGACCTGTGAGCTGGTCGTGCACGCCGTTCAATTCGTGTTTGACGCTGTCGGCCAGGGTGCTGAAGTCGTGAGTCCCGCCCAACTCCTCGACCAGGTCATTGGCACGCTGCGCGACCCGCTGCAGGCCCTCCAGTTCGACGGCCCGTCCTTCCGAACCAGGGATCGACTTCGCAGCCTGCGACAGCTCGCGGAAAGCCTGGCTCGTGGTGACGTGATCCGCCTGCAGGTCTCCATCGACGCCAAGACGTTCCGCCGCTCCGACCACCTTGGAATCGGGCGATGCCTGCTCAGCCAACACCTGTTTTGCCCGGCCACTGCCGAAGCCGCCCTCGGCTGCCTTACGGGCGGTCTGGGTAAGGTCTTCTGCTGCCATGGGCGCTGCGCCAGGTGCGTCGGCTCCAGGAATGCCAGACGCTGCGCGCGGCGCCGGACCTTGCGAACCCATTGACGCTGTGCCGGCATCAGTCGCCTCGGTCGCTGCGGCTGCCAGTGGGTCCGCAGCTGCTGTGGGTTTCGGCACGCCCCGTACGCGCTGCAGGATTTGCTTGGCCGGCGCTGCTGCGGCGCGCACTGCATTGACCACAGCTGGCACGGCGGCGCCGGCGACGCCCGCTGCTGCCACCTCCCCCGGATTGAACTCCCCGCCGGTGGCTGCCTGGGTCGCCTCGATAGCTGCCTGTGTGCCAGCAGCCCCGAGAGCGGCGCCGCCGAGGGTCGTGGCGCGGCCGGCTGGAGTGAATGCGGCGATAGCACCGAGAGCGCGCGGCAGGTCGCTGACTTGGAAGCCGGGCTTGATCGCGTACTCCTTGCCGTCGATCGACGACTGCAGCAGGTAGTTGCCCTTGTCGTCCTGGCGAGCCTGCACGCCTGGGAAATTCGACTGGATGATCTTGACCGTCTCTGCAGGGTTAGCCAGCAGCGTGCCCAGACCCGTCTTGGCGCTGGCCATGCTGAAAGAGTTCAGCTCAGGCATGCCGGCCCAGTCTGGCGCCGCGTCGGTTTCGGCAGTATGCCGCTTGTCACCAGTGAAGGCTTCCTTGATGTGCCCAGGGAGCGATGCCAGAGTGTCGAACAGGTTATGCCCCTGCTCGGTCTCCGCGGCGGCGTTGGCCGGCAGTGACTTAATGTAGCCGGCAAGGCGTTGTGCGGCCTTCGTGTCGCCGGCAGCGTCAGCATTGCGCAGCGCCTGGTAGAGCTGTTCGCGGTCAGGCATCACTAGTTCCCATACTTGTTGAGGAGGTAATCGATATCGGCGGGATGTGCTGACGCGGACTTTGCCGGCTTCGTCGCCGCCGTGCTTGTACGTTCGCCCGCTCCCTTGCCCGTGAGGAGCGCGCGCGCGGCCGGCGACAGCATCGTGTCGTCGAAGTCTTTCAGGCCGGTACTGCGTTCGTAGCTGCGCTTTTTCTCCTTCAGGCGGCCGCCGAACAGCTCCTGCGCAGTGCCGACGGCGCCCAGTACCTGTTCGGGCGAGTAGGTGCCGTCCCCGGCCAGCGCTGCAGCAGTGTGGTTCCGGTCTTCGCCGGTGCCACCGACCCCGGACACGGCCTTAACCACCTCGGGCGCGACCATCTGCACGGCCACCTTCAGGTTCGATGGCGCAGCCCCGCCGGTGGCTTCCGAGATCCTGTTCGCGATCTTGTTAAACAGCCGGGTATCTCCGTTCTTCTGGGCGAGGGCCAGCTCCTTCAGCGTCGCGAGGTGGTTCATGGCAGTATTGGCCGACTCGATCGCCGAGCCATCCTTGCCGCCGGCTGCGAACGAGCGCAGCGCGGCGGCCCGCGGCGCGTACTGAGCTGCGTCGTACTGCGGGTTGAGCTGCATGACCATGTCCATGGTCGCCTGGCCCCATGGCTTGTTCATGTTGAACTGGCCGAGCGGCGGCGCGCGGTAGAACGCGATCTGCTTGGCCAGCGTCTCGTTCGGCTTCGCCGGTGCATCGGCAGCCTTCTGCTCCTCGACCCACTCGGAGTGGCGGATGTCCTGGCCTCGGCGCAGCGTATTGGCCGACAGCGTCGCATCGGCGCTCGGCGTGGTAAACGCCTTCTGGTCTTTCGGGGTCATGCCAGCGTCGCGGAGCTGGCCCAGATACGTGGGAAGTTCTTTCGGATCGGCCGGCATGCCGTCGATATACTCCTGCGCGCCGCCCTTCGGGATGAAGCCGCGCGCCTCCATCGTCTTGAACATGGTGATTGCCTGCACTGTCTTCACACCGGGCTTTGCGATCGAGCCTGCTGCCTGCGCGAAGACGCCGTAATTCTTCACGGCCTGCTCGATCTTTTCGCCTGATACCTTCGAGTCGGACTCGGTCTGATCGCGCACGTTCTTGTCGAGCGCAACGGTGTTGTCGATAACCGCTTTACCCTGTGGGTGCACGACCAGCATTGAATTGATAAGGACCCTGGCGAAATCAGGATTTTCCTTGACTGCCTGTGCCTTGGCACGCAGTGCCTTAGACTCAGGGGTAGTACCACCGGCCGAGTTTTCGATCGCGTCGGCGCGCGCATTTAGGCCGTCGACAACAATCTGAGGTTGCTTGTTCTGGATGGCCGCACCCCACTGTGACAGATCTGAAAGCTGCTGTTTCTGCGCCTCGGCGCTCTTCGTGTCCCAGG
>Ga0265798_10002142_pt1 | contig 29391 bp, 29 predicted proteins | sample P3T30metagenome_FD_192430 | JGI IMG/M metagenome (GOLD analysis project Ga0265798, IMG submission 192430) | Plant litter microbial communities from East Loma Ridge, Irvine, California - P3 T30 | ecosystem: Environmental > Terrestrial > Plant litter > Unclassified | place: USA: California...
GCGCGAAAAAGCCCAGGACCACGATCCTGGCCGCGTGTTTGCGCAAGGGGAAGGTTTTCATGGCTCAGAAGCGGTAATAAAGGAAGGGATTGTAGGTGCCGCTCGCCAGCGCGCAGGCGCATAGCGTGACGCTGGCCGCAGCCAGCGGCAGATACACCCAGCGGCCGTGGCTGTAGCGGCGCACCAGCGCGCCCGGCGCATGGCCGGTCGGCAGCAGCGCGCCCAACAGGCCGATGGCGATCGCGACCAGTTCCAGCGAGGCGATCTCGGCCTGCCACGGGTGGCCGGAGGGGTTGGCGCTGGCCCCGAACAGGGCGCCGAAATAGGTCAGCGCCGCACTGGCGTCGGGCGCGCGGAACCAGACCCAGCCGAGCATCACCAGCATCAGGGTCCAGGCCTGGGCCAGCGGCCGCGGCAAGCGGTCCAGGCCAACGCGCAGGCCCATCCGTTCGACGATCAGCCAGGCGCCATGCCAGCAACCCCAGATCACGAAGGTCCAGGCCGCGCCATGCCACAGGCCGCACAGCAGGAATACCAGGCCCAGGTTGACATACGTGCGCAGCGGACCGCGCCGGTTGCCGCCCAGCGGGATATACAGATAGTCGCGGAACCAGGTCGACAGGCTGATATGCCAGCGCTGCCAGAATTCGGTCATCGAGCGCGCCGAATACGGGCGGTCGAAGTTGGGCGGGAAGCTGAAGCCCAGCATATGGGCCAGGCCGATCGCCATATTCGAGTAGCCGCAGAAATCGTAATAGATCTGCAGGGTGTAGCACAGCAGCCCGAGCCAGGCCGTGGGCGCCGACAAGTCGGCGTGTTCGGCGCCGAACAGGCGGTCGGCCGGCAGCGCCAGCGTGTTGGCGATCAGGACCTTCTGGGCCAGGCCGAGTGCGAAGATCTGGAAGCCGGCCAGCATGCGTTCATTGGTGATCACCCGCTTGCCCATCTCGCCCGCGATCTGGCGATAGCGCACGATCGGGCCGGCGATCAGCTGTGGGAACAAGGCTTTATAGGTTGCGAAGCGCAAAAAGCTGGATTGGGCAATGACTTCGCCGCGGTAGACGTCGACCAGGTAAGAGATGCCCTGGAAGGTGAAGAAGGAAATCCCGAGCGGCAGCGTGATGTGCGGCACCGGGAAGTCGGCCGCAACGGCGCTGCGGATCGCTTCGGCCAGGAAGCCGGCATACTTGAACCAGGCCAGCAGGGCCAGGTTGGCGCTCACCCCTAGCGCGAGCCAGGTCTTGGCCCGGCCACGGCTGCGCGCGATGCCCAGGCCGGCGCCGTAGTTGAGCGTGGCCGACAGCAGCAGGAGCAGCACGAAACGCGGCTCGCCCCAGGCGTAGAAGACCAGGCTGCCTAATAACAGGATGACATTCTTCCACGGCAGCAGGTAATACAGCAGCAGGAAGGCCGGCAGGAAAAAGAACAGGAAGACGATGGAAGAGAAGAGCATCTGGATGGGCGCGCACGGACGACAGCGGAGCGCCATCGATTCAACCTGCGCCGGTATTGTAGGAACTATATTACTGAAAGACAAGTTAAGCCGGTGGCGAGTCGGTCCTTGACCCCGCCGAGCGCCGATCGGCTCTTGGCTGTTCGATATTGCAAACCTGCGCCACTGTGGTAAGGTCCGGGCAATGTCGTCCCTTCCTCCCAATCGTCCCTTCCACATCTTCGGCACCCGCAACCGGCAGACCTCGCACGTCGCCACGGATTTCCTGCGTTCGAACGACCGCATGGCCAGCCTGCTGCCGGCCGTAAACCGCATGGCGCGCCTGCAGGCCGACTGCGCCGCGGCGCTGCCGGCGATCTTTCATAACAGCGATGTGCTGTCGTTCCAGGAGGGCGTGCTGATTCTTGCGGTGCCCAGCTCGGCGCTGGCGGCGCGGCTCAAGCAGATGCTGCCCAAGCTGCAGACCACCTTGCTGCAGCGGGGCTGGCAGGTGGAGTCAACACGGATCAAGGTGCAGGTGACGCGCGCCCTGCCCGACCGGCCCGAAATGCGCACGCTCGAACTGCCGCCGGTGGCGGTGCGGGCCTTCGAGGACCTGGCGGCGTCGCTGCCGGACACCAAACAGAATCACGACCTGGTGGCGGCGCTGCGGTCGCTGGCGGCCAAGAGAAAATAAGCGCATGGCGTAAAAAAAGCTGCGGCCCCTCAGGAACGCAGCTTTTTGCTGTGACACGCGGCGACAGATCAGCTCTGCGCCCACTCCCGCGTCATCTGGCGCACGTACGATGGCGGCGCGATATTCAACTCGTCGAAGGTGACGATCTCGTACGCATCCGGCTGCGCCAGCAGCGCGCGCAGCAGGTCGTTATTGAGCGCGTGGCCCGATTTGTGCGCGGTATAGCTGGCCAGCAGCGGATGGCCGACCAGGTACAGGTCGCCGATCGCGTCCAGGATCTTGTGGCGCACGAATTCGTCCTCGTAGCGCAGGCCGTCGGTGTTGAGGATGCGGTACTCGTCCATCACGATCGCGTTCTCGAACGAGCCGCCGCGCGCCAGGCCCATGCCGCGCAGGCTTTCCACGTCCTGCATGAAGCCGAAGGTGCGGGCGCGCGCGACGTCGCGCACATAGGTGATGTCGCCGAAATCGACCGTGGCGCGCTGCATGGTGCCGTCCACCGCCGGGTGGTTGAATTCGATGAAGAAGTCGAGTTTGTAGCCGTTGTGCGGCGACAGGCGCGCCCATTTCTCGCTCGCGCCGCTGCCCTGGCGCACCTCGACGTCCTTGAGCACGCGGATGAACTTGCGCAGCGAGGTTTGCTCTTCGACGCCGGCCTGCTGCAGCAGGAACACGAACGAGGATGCCGAACCGTCCATGATCGGGATTTCCTCGGCCGTGACGTCGATGACCAGGTTGTCGATCCCGAGGCCGGCGCAGGCCGACATCACGTGTTCGACAGTCGACACGCGCGCGTTGTCCTTGATCAGCACCGAGGCCATGCGGGTGTCGCCGACTACGTCGGCCGAGCTCGGGATGGCCACGATCGGGTCCAGGTCGACGCGGCGGAACACGATGCCGGTATCGGGCGCGGCGGGACGCAGGGTCAGTTCGACCTTGCGGCCGGAGTGCAGGCCGACACCCGTGGTGCGGACCAGTTCCTTGATGGTTCGTTGTTTCAGCATGCGGGGATTATAGCCCAGCGTTTACAGGCATGCTGCCGCCCCCCTCGATTGGCCGGGCGACGGTGGCGTGCAGGCGACAATTCAGGGATGTTCCGCTTCGACGTGGTCTTTTTCGTGACGGATCAGGTACAAGCCGGCGCCGATGATGATGGCCGCGCCGACCAGCGTCCAGCCGTCGGGCAGCGCGCGCCACAGCAGCCAGTCGAGGCCCACGCCCCAGGCCAGGGCCGAGTATTCGAACGGCGCCACGCTCGACGCTTCGCCGCGCGAGAATGCCTCGGTGATCGCCAGCTGGCCGATGAAACCCGTGACCGCCAAGCCGCACAGGAGCGGAATCTCGCTGGCCGGAATGGACACCCAGTTCGGGGCTGCCAGCAGGCCGGCGCCGACCGCGATCATCACGATCAGCCAGAACACCGTGTGCTCGCTGCGGTCGGTCCGCGCCAGCACCCGCACCGTGATCGCCGACACGGCGTAGCAGGCCGCGGCGGCCAGCACCGACAGGCCACCGATGGTGAGAAAGCCGGCGCCGCTCGGGCGCAGCACCACGAGCACGCCGCCCAGGCCGACGGCGATCGCCACCCAGCGCGCCAGGTCGACGCGTTCCTTGAGCATCAGCACCGACAGCGCCGTGATCAGGGCCGGCGCGATGAAGAAGATCGAATAGGCCTCGGCCAGCGATAGTTTTTTGAGGCCGAAGGCGAACAGCGCCAGCATCGCGATGCCCAGCACGCCGCGCAGCAGGTGCATCGGCCAGCGCACCTGAAAGATGCCCTTGAAAGCGCCGCGCCAGGCCACATACACGGCGATCAGCGGCAGCGAGCAGATCGCCCGCAGCGCCGCCACCTGCAGGGCTGGATAGCGCGCGGCCAGCAGCTTCATCGCCGTGTCCATCAGGGCGAACATGAAGACGGCGAGCAGCATCGCGTAGATGCTGTACAGGTTGCGGCCGCGCGCTGTCGTCAATGCGGTCACAGGCGTTTTTCCATGAACAGGCTGAGGGGATCCGGCGCGTAGTCGCCGAACGGCGCACAGGGGGTAAAACCCGCGTGTTCGTACAGCGCGATGGCGGCCGGCTGGTGAATGCCGGTTTCGAGTTTGAGTTCGCCCAGACCTGACATGCGGGCGAACATCGCCAGATGGTCGAGCAGCTGGCGGCCCGTGCCCAGGCCGCGGCGCGCTTCGTCCACATACATGCGCTTGACCTCACCGTAGCTGCCGCGATTGGCCAGGGCCGCGCAGCCGACCGCCGCGCCATCGATGTCGCGCGCCACCAGGAACAGGACGTCGCCGGCCAGCAGCGAGGCCACGTCCAGCAGATGGTTGCTCTCGGCCGGGTACAGCGAGGCGCAATAGGCATCGAGCGTGGCGAGCATGGCCCGCACTTCGGGCTGGTCGGGGGTTTCGGTATTGATGATCATGAAATTGGAACGGCGCCGAAGCGCCGTTGTTCAAGAATGCAGCGTCGGCTTAGCCGAGTTTCTTCAGCATGGTCTCGGCGCTCGATGCGTCGATGCCCTTGGCGTCGATGTCCAGGCTCTTGACGACGCCGTCTTCGACCAGCATCGAGTAGCGCTTCGAGCGCGTGCCCATGCCGTGCGCCGAGAAGTCGTTGTCCAGGCCCAGGGCCTTGGTGAAGGTGCCGTTACCGTCAGCCATCATGCGCACGATGCCGGTGGCTTTCTGGTCGCGGCCCCAAGCGCCCATCACGAAGGCGTCGTTGACCGAGATGCACCAGATATCGTCGACGCCCTTGGCCTTGAGTTCCTCGGCGTGCTTGACGTAGCCCGGCACGTGCTGCACCGAGCAGCCCGGGGTGAATGCGCCCGGCAGGCCGAAGATCACGATCTTCTTGCCCTTGACCAGATCCGCCACCTGGAAGGTGTTCGGGCCCAGGCTGCAGCCTTCGGTCTCGTTCTCGATGAATTCGGCCAGGGTGCCTTCTGGCAGGCGTTCGCCAATCTGAATGCTCATGTTTGCTCCATTGTTGATGTTTTGAGAATCCCACCAGTATGCCTGAACAGCCGAAAACCTGCTCAACCTCACCCTGCAACAGCCGGGGTCGCATCTGACATTCGGACACGGTCTCAGCTGTGATGATGGTTTGTGCGCGAGCCGCAAGATCGCAATGCCAACGGATCGCAAAGAACTGCGATTCGAGCAATGAAGCTGATGAGGCCGTGTCCGAATGTCAGATGTGACCCCCGCTGTTGGGATTGAAACTGAATGTCAGATGTGACCCCCGCTGTTGGGATTGAAACTGTCCAGGCCGTGTCCGAATGTCAGATGCGACCCCGGCTGTTGGATGTGATCACGGCTGTTGGGGCGAAAAAAAACGGCCAGCTTGCGCCGGCCGTTTTTCATGTGACTGCGGTTGCTTAGTCAGCCTGCTTGCGCAGGAACGCCGGGATGTCGTAGGTCTCGACGCCATTGCGCTGCATTGCCTGCACCTGTTCGGATGCCTGCTCGCGGCGCCACACGGCCGGCTGCTTCATGCCGCCCAGGGCGTCGGCGCTGGCCTTGCCAGCGGTCAGGCCGCCGGCGACTGCCGCGGCGCCCTGCATTACTGGCGCGTCGTAGGTGCCGGTGCGCAGCTGTTGCTGCGGCTGGACCAGCTGGATCGACTTCTTGTTCTTGCCCAGGCCCGTCGCGACCACGGTCACGCGGATCTCGTCGCCCATCGCGTCGTCGTAGGCGATGCCCTGTGCGATCGATGCGTCGGGCGCAGCGAAGGCGCGCACGGCGGCCATGACTTCCTTGATCTCTTTACCTTTCAGGCCACGGCTTGCGGTCACGTTGACCAGCACGCCCTTGGCGCCCGACAGGTCGATACCGTCGAGCAGCGGCGAAGCCACGGCCTGTTCGGCGGCGATGCGCGCGCGGTCGACGCCGGCGGCGGTTGCGGTGCCCATCATGGCCTTGCCCTGCTCGCCCATGATCGTCTTGACGTCGTTGAAGTCGACGTTGATGTGGCCCGGCACGTTGATGATCTCGGCGATACCGGCCACCGCGTTGTTGAGCACATCGTCGGCGTGCTTCATCCAGTCGAGCATCGATTCATCTTCGTAGATGTCTTCGAGCTTTTCGTTGAGGATGACGATCAGGGAGTCGACGTGCTTGGTCAGTTCGTCGAGGCCTTCCTCGGCGATGTCCATGCACTTCTGGCCTTCGTACGAGAACGGCTTGGAGACGACGGCCACGGTCAGTGCGCCCATGGTCTTGGCCACTTCGGCCACGATCGGGGCGGCGCCGGTGCCGGTGCCGCCGCCCATGCCGGCCGCGATGAAGACCATGTGCGCGCCGCGCAGGGCGTCTTCGATGCGCGAGCGCGATTGCTCGGCCAATTGGCGGCCGACTTCAGGACGCATGCCTGCGCCCAGGCCCGAATCGCCGATCTGGATGATGTTGTTGGCGCCCGAAACCGCCAGCGCCTGCGCGTCCGTGTTTGCGGCGATGAACTCGACACCGGACACACCTTTATTGATCATGTGCTGGACCGCATTGCCGCCGGCGCCACCGACGCCCACGACCTTGATCACGGTCCCCAGTGCTGCGTTATCAACCATATCGAACTCCATGATGACTCCCTATTTTCAGAATGCTGTTCCAGGGACGAGGCCTTAGCGTTGCTGGATCGCTGCCTCAAACCGGTAACTGCAATTGTATGTAAAAACCTGTAACCCGTGATGAAATTTCGCTACCTAATTTGTTACCAAGTGCTTTATTTGCGCGTGAATTAGAAGTTCCCAGCGATCCACTCCTTCATTCGTTGCCACACTGCCTTCACCGAACCGTCCTGGCGCGTGACGATATGTCCGCGCAGGTACTGTTTCTTGGCTTCGAGCAGCAGGCCAAGCACCGTCGCGTAGCGAGGGCTGCGCACCACATCGGCCAGTTGTCCACGATATTCCGGCGTGCCGAGGCGCGCCGGTTTCAGGAAGATGTCTTCTGCCATCTCGATCATGCCCGGCATGATCGAACTGCCGCCGGTCAGCACGATGCCCGAGGACAGCACGCCTTCGTAGCCGGATTCGCGCACGGCCTGGTGGACCATCGCGAACAATTCTTCCACCCGAGGCTCGATCACGGCCGCCAGAGCCTGGCGCGACAATGCGCGTGGCCCGCGGTCCCCGAGACCGGGCACTTCGAGTGTCTCGCCCGGATCGGCCAACACCTGCTTGGCCACGCCGTAGCGGATCTTGATGTCCTCCGCTTCGCCGGTCGGCGTGCGCAAGGCCATCGCAATATCACTGGTAATCTGGTCGCCCGCGATCGGAATGACCGCCGTGTGGCGAATCGCGCCGTCCGAGAACACCGCGATGTCGGTGGTGCCGCCGCCGATGTCAATCAGGACCACGCCCAGCTCTTTTTCATCGACCGTCAGCACCGCGTCGGCGGACGCCATCGGTTGCAGGATCAGGTCAGAGACCTCGAGGCCGCAGCGGCGCACGCACTTTACAATGTTTTGCACCGCGGACACCGCACCGGTGACGATGTGCACCCGCACTTCCAGCCGGATGCCGCTCATGCCGATCGGCTCGCGCACGTCTTCCTGGTTGTCGACGATGAATTCCTGCGGCACCGTGTGCAGCAATTGCTGGTCGGTCGGGATGTTGACCGCCTTCGCGGTCTCGATCACGCGCGCCACGTCGGTGGCCGTCACTTCCTTGTCCTTGATCGCCACCATGCCGCTCGAATTGAACGAGCGGATATGGCTGCCGGCGATGCCGGCGTAGACGTTGCGGATCTTGCAGTCCGCCATCAGCTCGGCTTCTTCCAACGCGCGCTGGATCGATTCGACGGTGGCCTCGATGTTGACCACCACGCCCTTCTTCAATCCCTTCGACTCGTGCTGGCCCAGCCCGATCACCTCGTGGCGTCCGTCGGACATCACCTCGGCGACCACGGCCACCACCTTGGAGGTGCCGATGTCGAGGCCGACGATCAGGTTTTTCGCGTCTTTTGTCATTGCTGTTCGCCTGCTTCAGATTTGCTTGGTTGTTTTATTGGGTGTTGCATGTTTGGGTGATTCTTTGGGCTTCTTCGCCGCCTTGACCGGCTTGGTGGCATCCGCCGGCACCGTCAGCGCCGCCGACGACAGGGCCAGTCCATTCGGATAGCGCATATCGATCGTGTCGATCCGGCCCTCGCGCAGCCGGGCGACCAGCTGCGGATAGACGCCGACCAGACGCTGCACGCGTTTTCTCAGCGTGTTGCGATCCTGCTCGCGTCCCAGTTCGACGCTCATCCCGTTGTCCAGCTTCACGGTCCAGGCATAGCGGTTCGACAGCGACAGCTCCTGCGGCACCAGTTCCACCTGCGCGAACGAGGTGCGCAAATCGTTGAAGCGGGCCAGCACTTCCTTCTCGCTGCCGACCGGACCACTGAAGGCCGGCAGTTCCTGCTCGTCGTCGGCTTCGGCGACGTTGGCGGTAAACACATCGCCCTTCACCGACAGCAGCCGGCCATCCTCGCCCCAGGTACCCAGGGCTTCATGTTCCTCGACCTCGACCACCAGCGCGTTCGGCCATTCGCGGCGCACCGTCGCGCGGCGTACCCAAGGCACGGTCTCGAAGGTCGCGCGTACCTGCTCCAGGTCGGCGGTGAAGAAGTTGCCGCGGATTTTGCCGACCACGCCGTTACGCACCGTCAGTTCGTTCACGTGTTTCAAGTCGATCCCGTACATGCTCTCCACCGTCACCGAGCCGAGCGCGAACATCGGGCGCTGCGACAGCCACCACACGCCCGAAATCAGGGCGGCGAGCACCGTCATCGCCGACAGGAAGCTGGCGGTTGCGTTGAGGGCGCGTACGTCATGCCACATTGCGCGTTACCCTTTTGCCTTGTTGCCCATCTTGAGCCGCGCCGAGCGCAGGATCTCGATGCACAGGTCTTCGTAGCCGATACCGACCGCGCGCGCCGCCATCGGCACCAGTGAATGGGTCGTCATGCCGGGCGAGGTATTCGCCTCCAGCAGGAAGGGCCGCATATCGCTTTCGCGCACCAGCACGTCGACCCGGCCCCAGCCCTCGCAACCGAGCGCGCGGTAGGCGTTCACGGCGTGGCGCTGGATTTCCTGGGTCAGCGCCTCTGGCAGCGGCGCCGGGCAGTGGTACTGGGTGTCGTCGGTGAAGTACTTGTTCTGGTAGTCGTACTTGCCTTCGGGCGCCACGATTTCGACGATCGGCAGTGCACGTGCCGATGCGCCATGGCCCAGCACCGCGACCGTAAATTCGCGGCCGGTGACGAATTCCTCGGCCAGCACGGCTTCGTCCATGCTGTTGACCAGGTCGACCGCGGCCTGCAGCTCGCCGGCCTGGGTTACCTTGGTGATGCCGATGCTCGAGCCTTCCAGCGGCGGCTTGACGATCAGCGGCAGTCCGAGCCTGGCGACGACGTCGTCCAGCTTCGTGTCGGCGTCGATCGACAGGTAGGTCGGGGTCGGCACGCCTTCCTGCAACCAGACCTTCTTGGTCGTGATCTTGTCCATTGCGATGCTCGACGCCATCACGCCGCTGCCGGTGTACGGGATGCCCAGCAGTTCGAGGGCGCCCTGCAGGCTGCCGTCTTCGCCGTAGCGGCCGTGCAGCGCGATGAACACGCGGTCGAACTGTTGTTCGGCCAATTCGGCCAGGCTCTGCGTGCCAGGATCGAAAGCGTGGGCGTCGATGCCGCGGCTTTGCAGGGCCTGCAGCACACCGTTGCCGGAAATGAGCGAGATCTCGCGCTCGGCGGAGCGTCCGCCAAACAGCACGCCGACCTTGCCGAAAGCCGCTGCGTCAAGAGTGGGGGTGGTCGTCACGATTCAGGCCTCTTTCTTGGACAATTCGTTAGTCAGTTGTTGCGGGATGCCGCTGATCGAGCCAGCGCCCATGGTCAGCACGACGTCGCCGTCGCGCGCCACGTTGAGGATGGCGGCCGCCATATCGGCGATCGCCTCCACGAAAATCGGTTCCGTCTTGCCGCCGGTGCGCAGCGCGCGCGCCAGGGCGCGGCCGTCGGCGGCCACGATCGGCGCTTCGCCGGCCGCGTACACCTCGCTCAGCAACAGCACGTCGGGCGTGGCCAGCACTTTCACGAAGTCCTCGAACAGGTCGCGCGTGCGGCTGTAGCGGTGCGGCTGGAAGGCCAGCACCAGACGGCGGCCCGGATAGGCGGCGCGCGCGGCGCTGAGTGTCACCTCGGTCTCGACCGGGTGGTGGCCGAAGTCGTCGACCAGCGTAAAACTGCCGCCGGCGGCCAGCGGTACTTCACCGTAGCGCGTGAAGCGGCGGCCGACGCCACGGAATTCGAGCAAGCCTTTGGCGGTGGCGGCATCCTCGACGCCGATCTCGCGCGCGATCGCGATCGCCGAGCAGGCGTTCAAGACGTTGTGCATGCCGGGCTGGTTCAGCACGAACTTGGTGTCCGGATAGCCTTCCTGGCGCACCGTGAAGTGCATCTGGGTGCCGTCGGCGTAGGCGTCGAGCGCGCGCACTTCGGCTTCTTCCGAGAAGCCGTAGGTGGTGACCGGCTTGGTCACCTGTGGCAGGATCGAGCGCACATGCTGGTCGTCGATGCACAGCATCACGCGGCCGTAGAACGGCATGCGGTGCGTAAAGTTCACGAACGCCGCCTTCAATTTCTCGAAGTCGTGTTCGTAGGTGTCCATATGGTCGGCGTCGATATTGGTGATCACCTCAATCATCGGCGACAGGTTCAGGAACGAGGCGTCCGATTCGTCGGCTTCGGCCACGATGTATTCGCCGCTGCCCAGCGCCGCGTTGGCGCCGGCGGCGGTCAGGCGGCCGCCGATGACAAAGGTCGGATCCAGGCCGCCGGCGGCCAGCACCGACGCCACCAGGCTGGTGGTGGTCGTCTTGCCGTGGGTGCCGGCGATCGCAATACCGCGCTTCAGGCGCATCAACTCGCCGAGCATGATCGCGCGTGGCACGATGGGAGTCTTGTTCGCGCGCGCCGCGATCACTTCCGGATTCGCTTCATTGACGGCGGTCGAGGTCACGACCACGTCGGCGCCCGTCACATGGTCGGCGTGGTGGCCCAGGTGGACCTTGGCGCCAAGATCGGCCAGGCGCTGGCTGGCGGCATTGCTGCCCAGGTCCGAGCCGGACACGTTGTAGCCGAGGTTGAGCAGCACCTCGGCGATGCCGCTCATGCCGCTGCCGCCGATGCCGACGAAGTGAATATTCTTGATCTTGTGTTTCATGAAGTCCGCCCTGCCAGTTGTTCGAGTTCGCGCGCAATCGCCTCGTTGGCGTCGCGCTGGCCCACGCGCGCCGCCGCCTGTGCCATCGCCAGGCAGTGTTCACGCGTCGTTTGCAGCAGGCTTTTCAGCCGCTGTGGATTGAGTTCGCCCTGCGGCAGGTGCACCGCCGCGCCCTGCCCATCCATCCAGACCGCGTTGTCGCGCTGGTGGCTGGTGGTGCTGGCCACGAACGGCACCAGCACGCTGGCCACGCCGGCCGCCGTCAATTCGGACACCGTGATCGCGCCAGCGCGGCAGATCACCAGGTCGGCCTCGGCGTACGCGGCCGCCATGTCGTCGATGAAGTCGACCACATTGGCGTCGATGCCGGCGTCGCGGTAGGCGGCGCGCAGCGCATCGATATTCTTCTTGCCCGACTGGTGGGTCACGCTTGGGCGCCGTGCCGGGTCGATCAGTTTCAAGGCCGCCGGCACGCCGTCGTTGAGCACCTTGGCGCCCAGGCTGCCGCCCACCACCAGCACGCGCAGCGGACCGCTGCGGCCAGCAAAGCGCTCAGCAGGCGCCGGCAGGTCGAGGATCTGCTGGCGCACCGGATTGCCGGTCACGACCGCCTTGCCGGCCGCCTTGCCGAAGTCCGCCGGGAAGCCGAACAGCACGCGCTGGGCGACTGGCGCCAGCGTCTTGTTCGACAACAGCAGCGCCGCATCGGCATTGACCAGGGCCAGCGGCACGCCGCGCGCACGCGCCATCATGCCGCCCGGGACAGTGACATAGCCGCCCATGCCCAGCACCACGTCGGGACGACGCGCGGCCAGGTAGCGGCGGCAGGTCGCGAATGCGGCGGCCATCTTGAAGGCGCCGGTGACGGTGTGTGCCAGGCCCTTGCCGCGCAGGCCGGCGAAGTCGATCGTGTCCATGTCGATGCCGGCCTTCGGCACCAGATCGGTTTCCATGCCATGCGCGGTGCCCAGCCAGCTCACTTCCCAGCCGCGCGCGCGCATGGTCTGCGCGATCGCGATGCCGGGGAAGATGTGGCCACCGGTGCCGGCCGCCATGATCATCAGGCGCTTAGTTTTCTGCGTCATGTCCTCCCCCCGCGCATGCGCACCCGGTTTTCGTAATCGATGCGCAGCAGGATCGCCAGGCCGATGCAGTTGAACAGCACGCCCGAACCGCCGAAGCTCATCAGCGGCAGGGTCAGGCCCTTGGTCGGCAGCAGGCCCAGGTTCACGCCCATATTGATGAAGGTCTGCACGCCGATCCAGATGCCGATGCCTTTCGCGGCCAGGCCGGCGAAGGTCTGGTCCAGGGCAATCGCCTGGCGGCCGATGTCGAAGGCGCGCTTGACCAGCCAGTAGAACATGGCGACGACCACCAGCACGCCGACCAGGCCGAGTTCTTCGCCGATCACGGCCATGATGAAGTCGGTGTGCGCTTCGGGCAGGTAGTGCAGCTTTTCGACCGAGCCACCCAGGCCCACGCCGAAGATCTCGCCGCGCCCGAAGGCGATCAGCGAGTGCGTCAACTGATAGGCCTTGTCCAGCGCATTGCCCTCTTCCCACGGGTCGAGGTAGGCGAACAGGCGCGCGCGGCGGAATGGCGAGAGCGCGATGATCGACACGAAGATCACCACCAGCAGCGCGCCGATGCCGCCGAACCAGACGATATTGATCCCGCCCAGGAACAGGATGCCCATGGCGATGCAGACGATCACGCCGAAGGCGCCCAGGTCGGGCTCGAGCAGCAGCAGCGCGCCGACCAGGCCGATCGCCGCCATCATGGGTAAAAAGCCCTTGGTCAGCTTGTGCATGTATTCCTGCTTGCGCACCGTGAAGTCGGCGGCGTACAGCACCACCGCGATCTTCATGATCTCGGACGGCTGCAGGTTCATGAATTTCAACGATAACCAGCGCCGCGCGCCGTTGACCGACACGCCCACATGCGGGATCAGCACCAGCACCAGCAACGCCAGGGTGCCGATAAACAGCATCGGCGCGTATTTCTGCCACACCGCAATCGGAATCCGGAACACCACCGCGGACGCGGCCATCGAGACGATGATGTACATCGCCTGGCGGTACAGGAAGTATTCGTTGCGGTCTTCCAGGTAGCGGAACTTGGGCGAATCGGGCAGCGCGATCGAGGCCGAATACACCATCACCATCCCGAGCAGCATCAGCAGCACGGTGACCCAGACCAGCGGCTGGTCGTAATCCATCATCTTCGATGGACGGCTGCGGCCGGCCACCGTGGCGTCGGCGGCGCTGCCTGAAAATTTGAAGGGGAGCTGGAAGGCCATCAGAGCTCCTGTCCCTTGTCGAGCGCAATCTCGCGCACGGTCTCGACGAACACCTGGGCGCGGTGCGCGTAATTGGTGAACATGTCGAGGCTGGCGCAAGCCGGCGACAACAACACCGCATCGCCCGCACGCGCCAGGCCGGCCGCGCGGCGCACCGCCTGCGGCAAGTCATCCAGGTCGAAGGCCGGCACGCCGCTCGGTTCGATGGCGGCGCGCACGGCGGGCGCGTCGCGGCCAATCAGCAGTACCGCGCGCACATAATGCGAAACCGGTTGGGCCAGCGGCGTGAAGTCCTGGCCCTTGCCGTCGCCGCCCGCGATCAACAGGATCTGCTGGTCGGCGCCGGTGAAGGCTTTACCGAGGCCCTGCAGCGCGGCCACGGTGGCGCCGACATTGGTGCCCTTGCTGTCGTCGTAATAGTCGACGCCGTCGATGGTGGCGACCAGTTCCACGCGGTGCGGCTCGCCCGCATACTCGCGCAGGCCGTGCAGCAGCGGCGCCAATGGCAGGTCGCAGGCGCGGCACAGGGCCAGCGCGGCCAGCGCGTTCGAGGCATTGTGCAGGCCGCGGATCTTGAGCGCGTCGGCCGGCATCAGGCGGTTCACGATCGCCTCGACCGGCTCGGCCACTTCGCCTTTCTTGCGTTTCTTCTCGATCTGTTCGCCCGGCGCCGCATTGGCCAGCCACAGCACGCCACGCTCTTCGACCAGGCCGAAGCTGTTGGCGTCAACCGGCTCGCCGGTGCCGAAGGTGAACGCCGGCGCGTCGACCGCCGCCATGCGCATCACGCGCGCGTCGTCACGGTTCAGCACGCGCACGGTCTCAAGGCCGAAGATGCGCGCCTTGTCCGCCGCGTAGGCATCCATGTCGCCATGCCAGTCCAGGTGGTCCTGGGTCAGGTTCAGCACCGTGGCGGCATCGGCCTGCAGGCTGAAGGTGGTGTGCAGCTGGAAGCTGGACAGTTCCAGTACCCAGGCTTGCGGCAAGTCGTCGGCGTCGATCGTTTCACGCAGCACATCCAATGCCGCCGGGCTGATATTGCCTGCCACGCGGGTCGCCAGACCGGCACGGCGGCACAGCAGGCCGGTCAGGCTGGTAACGGTAGTCTTACCGTTGGTGCCGGTAATCGCGATGACTTTCGGCGCATAGCCGGTAGATTCGCGCAGATGCGCGAGCGCCTGCGCGAACAGTTCAATCTCACCCCACACCGGAACGCGGCGCTCGGCAGCGGCCGGGATGATCTCGACCAGCTCGCGGTTCGGCGCCAGGCCTGGGCTGACCGCGACGAAGTCGACGCCATCAAGCAACGCTGCATTGAAGTCACCAAAAACGAAGTCGGCATCGGGCACGGCGGCGCGCAGCGCCGGCAGGCGTTGCGGCTCGGCGCGGGTGTCGGCCACGCGCACGCGTGCGCCGGCCCGCGCCAGCCAGTGCGCCATCGCCAGCCCGGATTCGCCCAGGCCCAGTACCAATGCGTGTTTGCCGTCGTAGTTCATCAGCGCAGTTTCAGAGTCGACAAGCCAACCAGGACCAGCATCATGGTCACGATCCAGAAGCGGACCACGACCTTGGTCTCTTTCCAGCCCTTTTGTTCGAAGTGGTGGTGCAGCGGCGCCATCAGGAACACGCGGCGCCCGGCGCCGTAGCGCTTCTTGGTGTATTTGAAGTACGCCACCTGAATGATCACCGACAGGGTCTCGGCCACGAACACACCGCCCATGATGAACAGGACGATTTCCTGACGCACGATGACGGCGATGGTGCCGAGCGCGCCGCCCAGCGCCAGCGCGCCGACGTCGCCCATGAACATCTGGGCCGGATGCGCGTTAAACCACAGGAAGGCCAGGCCCGCGCCGGCCATCGCGCCGCAGAAGATCAGCAGCTCGCCCGCGCCCGGGATGTACGGGATCAGCAGGTATTTCGAGAACGTCACGCTGCCGGTCAGATAGGCGAACAGGCCCAGGGCGCCGCCGACCATCACGGTCGGCATGATGGCCAGGCCATCGAGGCCGTCGGTGAAGTTGACGGCGTTGGACGATCCGACGATCACGCAATAGGTCAGTGCGATGAAACCCCACACGCCCAGCGGATAGCTGATGCTCTTGAAGAACGGGACGATCAGGTCGGCCTTCGGCGGCAGGTCCATCGAGAAGCCCGACTGCACCCAGGCGTAGAACAATCCCATCGCTTCCCATGGCGAGGAGGCCGACAGCGCGAATGCCAGGTACAGCGCCGACGTGATGCCGACCAGCGACATCCAGAAGTATTTCTCGCCCGAGCGCATCCCTTCCGGATCCTTGTAGACGACCTTGCGGTAGTCGTCGACCCAGCCGACCGCACCGAAGCCGAAGGTCACCACCAGCACCGGCCAGATCAGGCGGTTCGACAGGTCGCACCACAGCAGGGTCGCGACGCCGATCGCGATCAGGACCAGCACGCCGCCCATGGTCGGGGTACCGTGTTTGGTCAGGTGGCTTTGCGGGCCATAGGTGCGTACCGCCTGGCCGACCTTCAGTTCGGTCAGCTTGCGGATCACGAGCGGGCCGGCCACCAGGCCGATGGTCATCGCCGTGATGGTCGCGAACACCGCGCGGAACGTGATGTAGTTGAACACGCGCAGCGGTCCGATGTAATCCTGGAAGTATTGTGCGAGCCAGAGAAGCATATTAGTGGGCGTCCTTGCCAATGTTGGTTGATCCGGTCAGGTGCTGGACCACGCGTTCCATCTTCATGAAGCGTGACCCTTTCACCAGCACAGTCGTCTTAAGATTGGTCTTTGATGCGTTGCCGCCCAGCTTTTCATCCAGCGCTGCCAATAATTCGTCGAACTGCTCGTAATGCCGTGCTCCCGACGCGACCAGGTGGCGCGCCAGCTCGCCGGTGGCGAGCACGGTCTCGATGCCGCGCGCCTGCGCGTAGGCACCGATTTCTTCATGAAACTCTTTACCCTGCGCGCCCACTTCGCCCATATCGCCCACCACCAGGATGCGCGGCGCCGGATAGGCGGCCAGCACGTCGATCGCGGCGCGCATCGAATCGGGATTGGCGTTGTAGGTGTCGTCGATGACGGTCGCGCCATTACTTGCCTGCTTGCGCTGCAGGCGCCCGCCGACTGGCGCGAAGGCTTCCAGGCCGCGCACGATCGCATCCTGTGCGATGCCGGCGCCGAGTGCGCAGGCAATCGCCGCCAGCGCGTTGCGCACATTGTGTTCGCCGGCCGCGGCCAGCGTGATGCCGAACTGCGCGCCGCGTGCGGTCACAGACAGGTCGCTGCCGAAATCATTGGCGCTGTAGTCAGCGCGCACGTCGCAGGCATCGCTCAGGCCAAAGGTAATGACATCGCAGGCGGCCAGGCCGCGCCACAGCGCCGTATAGGTGTCGTCGCCCGGGAACACGGCCACGCCGCCGTTCGGCAAGGCCTGCAGCACCGAACCGTTTTCGCGCGCCACTGCTTCGACGGTGTGCATGAATTCCTGGTGTTCACGCTGGGCGTTGTTCACCAGGCCGACAGTCGGCGTCGCGATCGCACTCAAACGCCCGATCTCGCCCGGATGGTTCATGCCCAGCTCCACCACCGCCGCGCGGTGACCCGTGCCGAGACGGAACAGCGTCAACGGCACGCCGATTTCGTTATTCAGATTGCCCTGGGTCGCCAGGCGCGCTTCCTCGCCAACGGCTGCCGTCAGGATAGCCGCGATCATTTCCTTGACCGTCGTCTTGCCATTGCTGCCGGTGACGCCAATCAGCGGGATATCGAACGTTTCGCGCCAGGCGTGCGCGATGCGGCCCAGCGCCACCAGCGTATCCGGCACCACGATCGCCGGCAGCGTCCAGCCATCCGGCACGCGCGACACAACGACCGCCGCCACGCCGCGCACCGCGACCTGGTCGAGGAAGTCATGCGCGTCGAAGGTCTCGCCGATGAGGGCGACGAACAGCGCACCGGCGTCCACCTTGCGGCTGTCGGTCGAGACGCCAGTGAATGGCGCATCCGCGCCGACCAGGCGTGCGCCCGGGATCGACGCGACCAGTTGTTGCAACGACCCGCGCATCAATGCGTCCTCAACATGGTGAGCCGCGCCGTCAAGGCCAGCGAGGCGTGGTCCGCATCCGAGAATGGCATCTTGCGGCCCTTGATTTCCTGGTAGGGCTCATGGCCCTTCCCTGCCAGCAGGATCACGTCCTGCTTGGCGGCCTGCTTGACTGCCAGCAGGATGGCGGCCGCGCGGTCTTCGACCGTCTGCAGGCGTGAAGCTGGATCGTTCGCATCCATGCCGGCCACGATCTGGGCGATGATGGCCGCTGGTTCTTCGCTGCGCGGATTATCGCTGGTGACCAGCACCTGGTCCGCGCTCTGCGCGATGCGGCCCATCTGCGGGCGCTTGCCCGGATCGCGGTCGCCGCCGCAGCCGAACACGCACCACAGCTGGCCGCCGCGGTCCGTCGCGACCTGGCGCAGCGCGCCCAGCGTCTTTTCCAATGCATCCGGCGTGTGCGCATAGTCGATCACGACCATCGGCGCATCCGAACCGCCCATCTGCTGCATGCGGCCCGGGGCCGGGAGCAGCGACTCGATCGCATCGACCGCCGCCTTCAGGACCACGCCCCTGGCCAGCAGCGCGCCCAGCACCGCCAGCGCGTTGCTGACGTTGTAGTTGCCGACCAGCTGGGTGCGGATGGTGGCGTTGCCGCTCGGGGTCTCGACCTGGAATTCGGTGCCGGCGTTCTTGCTGCGCATGCCACTGGCGCGCAGTACGGCCACACCCTCAGGCGCGCTCGCCGATTGGATCGTGTAGCCGATGACGGCCAGCGCCGGGAAGTTGGTCCGCACATGCGCGACCAGGCGCTGCCCGGCCGGATCGTCCAGGTTCACCACCGCTTGCTTCAAGCCATCCCACTCGAACAGCTTGACCTTGGCCGCCTCATAGCTTTCCATGTCGCCGTGGAAGTCGAGGTGGTCGCGCGTCAGGTTGGTGAAGATCGCGACATCGATGTGCATGCCCGCCGTGCGTTCCTGCACCAGGCCGATCGACGAGGCTTCGATGGCCAGCGCCGTCGCGCCGCCGGCCTTCAGGTCGGCCAGCTTCTGGGCCAGCAGCACTGCGTCGGGCGTGGTGTAGCCGGTGACGTCGAACTGCGGTTCGCTTTGCACTTTCCCCTTGATCAGGCCCACGCCCAGCGTGCCGATCACGGCAGCGGTCTCGCCGAGGCGCGCCAGCGCCTGCGCGGTCCACAGCGCGCACGAGGTCTTGCCGTTGGTGCCGGTGACGGCCACGCTGAACATGGCGCTGTCCGGATAGTCCAGCACCGCATGCGCGATCGGACCGGCGTTTTTCTTCAGCTCGGTCACGGCCAGGTGCGGCGCTGCAAGCGCGGCATCCCACGAAAAACCGAGGGACTCGAACACCACGGCGGCGGCGCCGGCGTCGATGGCCGCTGCGATGTAGCGACGACCGTCGGCGGCCTCGCCCGGATAGGCGAAGAACACGTCGCCGGGCTTGACGCGGCGCGAGTCGGAAACGAGACGGCCGCCTGGGGCGGCGGCGCGGATCCATGCGGTGATGTCGTGCAGGCTCGGGGCCATCACATGCTCTCCTCTAGAGGAACTTCCGGAATGATGATGTCCGTGATCGATGAATCGGGTGGCACGTTGGCGGCCCTGAGCGCGCTGGAGAACAGGTCGGCCGCGGTCGGCGCGGCCACGCTGCCGCCGGTGCGCAGGGCGCCGCTCGGATCGTCGACCATGACCGCGATGATGAAGCGCGGCTTGGACATCGGCCCGATGCCGGCGAAGTAACCGATATTGTTGGTGCGCGAGTAGCGCCCGTTGACGATCTTCTCGGCGGTGCCGGTCTTGCCGCCAATGCGGTAGCCGGCGACCTGGGCGCGCGAGGCGGTGCCGCCCGGGCCGACCACCGATTCCATCATGGTGCGCACCTGGGCCGCGGTCTTGGCCGAAATCACCTGCTGGCCGACCGGCTCTTCGTCCACCTTCACGAACGACAGCGGGATGATGTCGCCGTTGCGGGCGAAGATCATGTACGAGCGCGCCATCTGCAGCAGCGAGACCGACAGGCCGTGGCCGAAGGCCATATTCGCGTATTCGATCGGACGCCACGATTTCCATGGACGCACGCGGCCGGCGGTGGCGCCGGGGAAGCCGAAGCGCGGCGCCTGGCCGTAGCCAAGCTTGGTGTACATCTCCCACATCTCCTGCTGCGGGATCAGTTGCGCGACCTTGACGGCGCCCATGTTCGACGACTTCTGGATAATGCCGCTGACCGTCTGCACGCCGTAGTTGTGGGTGTCGCGAATGCGCTTGCCGGTGATCGTCATCCAGCCCGGATTGTTGTCGAACACGGTGTCCGGCGTGATGCGGCCGGTCTCCAGGCCGAGGGCGATGGTGATCGGCTTGATCGTCGAACCCGGCTCGAAGGTGTCGGTGATGACGCGGTTGCGCAGCTGCTCGCCGGTCAGCTTGGAGCGGTCGTTCGGGTTGTAGGTCGGGTAGTTGGCCAGAGCAAGGACCTCCCCCGTATGGACGTCGAGCACCACCGCGGCGCCGGCCTTGGCATTGAATTTCTCGACCGCGTTCTTGATGCTGGTGAAGGCAATGTATTGCAGCTTGCTGTCGACCGACAGCGTCAGGTCGCGGCCCTGGTGCGGTTCGCGGAACATGCCCAGGTCTTCGGCGATGTGGCCCAGGCGGTCCTTGATCACGCGGCGGCTGCCGGCAACACCCATCAGGGTCTTCTGGTGTTGCAGCTCCATGCCTTCCTGGCCCTTGTCTTCCACATTGGTGAAGCCCACCAGGTGGGTCACCACTTCGCCCTGCGGATAGAAGCGCTTGTATTCCTTGCGGGTGTCGATGCCGTCGATTTTCAGGGCGAGAATCTGGTCGACGATGGGCATCTCGACCTGGCGTTTCAGGTAGACAAAGCTGCGGTCCGAGTCGAGCTTCTTGCGCAGTTCGGCGTCCGGCATCTCGAGCAGGCGCGCCAGTTCGCGCAGCTTGTCGGGCGGCGATTTCAACACGTCTTCGGGGATGCCCCAGATCGCGCGCACTGGCAGCGACGTGGCCAGCACGGCGCCGTTGCGGTCCAGGATGCGTCCGCGCGTGGCCGGCAGTTCGAGCGTGCGCTCGTAGCGGCTCTTGCCCTGCTTTTGCAGGAACTGGTCCGACACGCCCTGCAGCCAGACGGCGCGCACGGCCAGCGCAGCGAAGGCCGCGAACAGGACGAACAGCACCAGGCGCGAACGCCAGTCCGGCAGGCGCACCGCCAGGACGGGGCTCTTCGAGAAAGCCACGCCCTTGGAAGCGGCGACCCGCGCGTTGCTGTTCCTGGAATTGGCGCGCGTCATTGGCCGCCTTCGGTCAGGTACTGGGTACGGGCAGGCGTGAGCGGCGCCATGTTCAGGTCCGTGCGCGCAATCCCCTCGATGCGTTCGTTCTTGGCCAGGCGCGACTGGTCGAGCTGGAGCTGGTCCCAGTCGATGTCGAGCTGCCGCGCGTGCTGCTGCAGGCGCTCGAGCTCGATGAGCAGGTGGCGCGCCTGGTAGCGGGCATTGACGACCGACAGCGCACAGCCGACCAGCAGCGTGACCAGCAGCACGTTCAGCTTGACGCTCATGCGCGGCGCTCCAGGCGCTCGGCCACGCGCAGCACCGCCGAACGGGCGCGCGGATTCTCGCCCACCTCGCTGTCGGACGGCTTGATCTTGTCGATCAGCTTCATCTCGGGCTGCGGCAGGTCGACCGCGCGGATCGGCAGGCGCCGGTCCGGCTGTTCGACCTTGGCCTTGGACGCCAGGAACTGCTTGACCATGCGGTCTTCCAGCGAGTGGAAGGAAATCACCGACATGCGCGCGCCGGTAGCCAGCACGCCATACGCAGCAATCAATCCCGTCTCGAGGTCTTCAAGCTCTTTATTGATGAAAATCCGGATAGCTTGAAAGGTCCGGGTCGCCGGATCCTTGCCTTTTTCCCGGCTTTTGACCGTGTTTGCCACGATTGCGGCAAGCTGTCGTGTGCTTGAAATTGGCTCGACTGCGCGGCGAGCAACAATCGCCTTTGCAATCTGAAAAGCAAACCGCTCTTCTCCATAGTCGCGTATGACCTTTTCCAAATGTGATTGCTCCGCGGTCGCTACCCACTCAGCGGCCGACATGCCGCGCGTGGTATCCATGCGCATGTCGAGCGGGCCGTCCTGGCGGAAGCTGAAACCGCGGCTGGCGTCGTCCACCTGGGGCGACGAGATACCCAGGTCCAGCAGAATGCCGTCGACCTGGTTGACGCCGCGCGCGGCCAGCGCGTCGTGCATCGTTGCAAAGCTGTCGTGGACGATCGTGAAACGGGGGTCCGTGATCTGTCCTGCCGTGTCGATGGCTTGCGGGTCCTTGTCGAACGCGATCAGGCGCCCTTGCGGGCTCAGACGCGACAAAATCAGGCGGCTGTGGCCGCCCCGTCCGAAAGTTCCATCTATATAGATGCCCGAAGCACGCGCGCCCTCGAGGTTGAGCGCGTCGACCGCTTCGTCCAGTAGCACCGTTCGGTGCTGGTAAGCCGGCACCGTCAAAGAATCCGTCATCGGCGCCTCAGAAAGAGAAATTGGAAAGTACATCGGGCATGCCGCCAGCCACGGCCGTGGCCTCGTCCTCGGCCAGCTTGGCGGCATTCCAGATTTCGAAGTGCGAGCCCATGCCGAGCATCATCACTTCCTTGTCGAGCCCGACCGCAGCGCGCAGTTCGGGCGAGATCAGCACACGCCCGGCGCTGTCGAGTTCGACATCGACGGCATTGCCGAGGAAAATACGCTGCCAGGCACGGGCCGACATGGGCCAGGCGGCGATTTGTTTGCGGTGCTCTTCCCACACGGGACGCGGGAAGAACAGGAGACAGCCTTCGGGATGCTTGGTCAGGGTCATGCGGCCCTCGCACTGAAGCGTCAGGGCGTCACGGTGCTTGGCCGGAATCGACATTCGGCCTTTTGCATCGAGATTGATCGCGGACGCGCCCTGGAACACGTATTTACCTAGCTTTGGAGAGTTGTTTGCCGTTGTTTGCCGGACGCCGGGAGTCGCGAGTTTTGCCTTGGCAATTGCCCCACAACCCTCCCACAAATCGACACTTTTTCACACCGTTTCCCACTTTAGTGGAAGCAATGTTGACGGTCAAGCGAATTCACGATTGAGCAAATCGAAATTTTCCAATAAAACCAATGACTTAGGCGCTAGTGCCGAGGATACAGCTCAACAAAAAGCCCCGTAAAATTAGGGACTTAGCTGTGAGAGTGAAGGTAGGGGGTGAGTTACGACGTCGATGTTTACGTTTGAGCAACGTCAAATAGAAAAGAAATATTGACGCAAAGAAACAACTTTTGAGGCTTTTTGGTTACTGTATGGGCATACAGTGACCAGATTCAGCGCCTTAGTCTTATTTGGCGATACCAAGGCGGACATTGATGGCCGGCGCTGCCTTGTACAGGGCGTTCAATAATGCGTCGCCCTGCTCCACACTGACGAGCAGCGACTGGCCCCGGCGGGCGGGCAGGTAGACCATGCGCCGCTGGTCGGTCGCGGCGACAAACAACGACTCCCGGTTACCGCCGCCAAAGCGTCCCGCCAGGTAGCCCGGCAGGCCAATGCCGTTCCTGCGCACGCCCAGCCCATCCGGCACCAGGGCCGCGCGCTCTCCCTGGCGCGCCCGCGCGAGGTCGAATTCGCCGATATCGCGGGCGTATTCGTAGAAGTAGCTGGCGCGCACCACGAGGCGGCCGTCGCGCAGCTCGATGCTGTTATGCGACACGCTCCAGCCCAGCGCTGCCGTGAATGGCAGCACCAGCACCCCGCACAGGCCGGCGTCGCGCAGCCTCGACGCCAAGGCACGCTTGCGCAGCAACAGCAGCGGCAACGCGGCGGCCAGCAAGGTGATGCCCATCAAGGTCAGATAAGGCGCAAGTCCGGGTGCAGGCATGTCGAATTGCATGGGGTCTCCGTGGGCGACGCCTGGCGGGCGCCGCCATCACGATAGCAGATGTGACACGTTATGGGCCCGCGTGAGGCTTATCGGCAACTTAACTACCAAAAGTAATGACATTTGTGGCAGGCTACGCACTATTTACAAGTAACCATTTTGACTTTGAGAAACTAAAAACGTAAGATCGGCAAATATGAACACACCATCCGACCCGCAACCGGCGCCGCACTACAACCCCGCCGACTATTGCTCGACCAAGGAGGCCGCGGCCACTTTGGGCGTGTCGCACCGTACGGTGCAGTTGTGGGTCGAAAACGGCACCCTGCAAGCCTGGCGTACTGCCGGCGGTCATCGCCGCATCACGGTGGAATCGGTGAATCGCCTGGTCGAAGGCCGCCGCAAGGCAATCGGCGCCCATGCGCCGGCTCCGAGCCCGGTCGCGGCGCCTGTCTCCACCCGGCGCCGGGTACTGGTGGTGGACGACGATCCTCTCATGCTGCGTCTGTACGAACTCGAGATGACGGGCTGGGGCCTGGACCTCGACCTGGTCAAGGCAAATAACGGCTTCGAAGCCCTGATCCGGATCGGCGAGCAGCGCCCCGACCTGCTGGTAAGCGACTTGAACATGCCCGGCATGGACGGTTTCCGCATGATCCGCACCCTGCGCGAAGACAGCGGCACCTCTGGCATGAACATGATCGTGGTAAGCGGCCTGGACCGCGCAACCATCAAGGCGATGGGCTTGCCCAACGATATCCCCGTGTTCCCGAAACCGGTGCCCTTCGGCGAATTGCGCAGCGCGGTCGAGAACGGCCTGCCAAACGCCTGAGTCTTTACATTAACTGCTATGCTGGCGATCCGCCATACCGGCCCACGGTATGCCTTCGCCTACGGAGGGGTGCATGTCAGCAATCCTGAATCCTCGGCCAGCCGGCCAGCCGCCAGCGCGCTGCGCCGGGACACGCCTCTCCTTCCGCACGGAACCCACGCAATGAGCAAGACCATCCTCGTGGTCGATGACCAGGACGAGCTGCGCCTGCTGATCTCGCTGAGCCTGCAATCGCTGGGACGTATCGTCGAGGCCGCCAATGCCGAACAGGCGCTGGCCAGGTTCGCGGCCGAGCGGCCTGACCTGGTCGTGCTCGATATCTGGCTTGGGCCCGGCGCCAGCGGGCTCGACGTCTGTGCCGAGCTGCGGCGCGATCCTGCCAATGCCGCGACACGCATCATCCTGTTGTCGGCCTGCGGCCAGCAAAGCGATATCGCGGCCGGCATGCAGGCCGGGGCCGATCTGTACGTGGTCAAGCCGTTCAGCCCGGTTGAGCTGATCGAAGCAGTCAGCGGTCTGATGGCATCAAAGCCAGCCGACGCAACAAAAGATTAGCAAATAGTAATAAATATTGCCTTTAGAGACTATTCTCTAAATTTTCCGGTAATTCCGCAAAAGCCGAAAGAATCGTTAGAGGTTCAATAAGGAAATCCGGGGCAGGATGACACTGTCTCTTGCCACACTGCGATTGAGCGCTGCAATCCAGACAAACCGGAAATCTATCTCTGCACTGGGGAAAACCCCAACCGAAACAGCGCCGCACACACCCTGAATAAAGCCGTTATGATGACTTTTATTGCATCTGTCATCGACAAGTCACGGCCATTTTCATCATGTTGCGCGCTTCCCGTCTCCTCGCGGCCATCCTGGCCGTTGCCACCCTGGCCCTCCCGGCCGTGGCGGACGCGCGCGTCGTCAAGGCGAGCTTCGAGATGCAGCTGGTGATCGTGGCGACCTGCTCGGTCAGCGTCGGCCATGCCGTCGATGTCGCCTGCGCCAGCCCGACCACGCCTTTCCTGCTCGACGCCGCCGCCCAGCCTGCCCAGCGCAGCGCCGGTCCGGACGCCCAGCGCGTCACCGTCTACTTCTAAGCGGCCCGCCGGTTCGGCCGCGCCAGACGTTTTCCTTATTTGCTTATCAGCATTTGTTCGTAGGCGCTGCCCGGGCGACGTCCGATAATGGCAGAGTGAATAACTACGCTCCTACTCTTGCCACCCCCAGTAACACCGATCGCCTGGTCCACTGGCTGATCGACAGCGTGCAGCTGGAGGCGACTGTCTTCCACCTGGGCCAGTACTGCGGCCGCTGGCAAGCCTCCACCGCCGGCCGCGGCCTGGGCAGCTTCCACCTGGTGCTGCACGGTGAGTGCTGGCTGCACGTTGAAGGCCGCGCACCGGTCATGCTGAAGGCGCGCGACGGCGTGTTCATGCTGCGCGACACGCCGCACTTCCTGGGCCCGGACGCCGATCCGGCCAGTGCGCGCGGCGGCGTGCCGATGCAGGCCCTGGGCGCGCCCGCGCCAGACGCCACGGCCCTGGCCTGCGGCTTCTTCCACTTCCGCAGCGCGCTGTCGACGCTGATCGCCGATTCCTTTCCGGACAGCCTGGTGCTGCGCGCCGATGATCCGGCGCTGCAGGCGCTGGGCGCCCTGTTCGACCTGATCCTGCTGGAACAGCCGCGCGCGCCCGACACGCCCTCGCCGCTGGTGGCGCGCCTGGCCGAGCTGATGTTCTTCTATGTGATCCGCCACGTGGCGCGCCAGGAAGACATCGCCACCGGCCTGCTGGCGGTGGCCAGCCGCCCCGAATTCTCGCAGCTGCTCGACCGCATGATGCAGGAGCCCGGCCAGGACTGGTCGACCGAGACCATGGCGCGCACCGTCAATATGTCGCGCTCGAGCTTCTATAAACACTTCAGCGAGGCGAGCGGCCAGGCGCCAGCGCAGTTCCTGCTGTTGCTGCGCATGAAGATCGCGGCCCAGCGCCTGCACGGCGGCGAGACGGTCGAGCGCACCGCCGGCCATGTCGGCTACAGTTCCTATGCCGCATTCTCGCGCGCCTTCCACAAGGTGATGGGCGAACATCCGGGCACATTCCGGCGCAGCCGCCACATCCATGTCAATACGGCCCCAGGCGCGTCTCGGACGTTCGAGCAGAAAACAAGGACGGGTATGTCCGATCGTGTTTCGCGATCGCCGGTAAAATAACGGACCCAACTCTATTTTCCGAGAGATACGCCATGTCCCGCCTGACCCTGCATACCCAAGACACCGCCCCGGAAGCCAGCCGTCCCATGGTGGACAAGGCCGTCGCCAACAACGGCTTCCTGCCCAACCTGATCGGCGTGCTGGCCAATTCACCACAGGCGCTGCAAACCTATATGACGGTTTCCGGCATCAATGCCGAGACCAGCCTCACCCTGCCGGAACGCGAAGTGGTGCAGATCACCGCCGCCCGCATCCACGGTTGCGACTTCTGCATCGCCGGCCATACCGCGATCGCACTGAAAAAAGCCCAGCTGCCGCTGGAGACCGTGCGCGCGCTGCAGCAGGGCCAGGACACGGGCGACGTCAAACTGGACGCCGTGCGCCACTTCGCCGAAGCCGTGATCGCCACCCGCGGCGGCGTGAGCGACGACGCCCTGGCCGCCTTCAAGGCCGCCGGCTACAACGACCAGCAAGCGCTGGAAGTGGTGCTGGGCATCAGCCTGGCCACGCTGTGCAACTTCGCCAACACCCTGGCCGGCAGCAGCATCAACCCACAGCTGCAACCCTTCGCCAGCGGAGCGATCTGATGTCGAACGGCGAACACACGACGCAGTTGCCCTTGGCGTTGCCGGACGACCTGGCCACATGGCTGACGGCGAATGCGGACCTGCTGGACAGCACGCCCGAGCTGGCCCATGAGGTCGTGCCGCGCCTGGCCGGCGCCGGCCTGTTCGCCGTTGGCGTGCCTGATGAACTCGGCGGTCGCGGCGGCGCCACGATCGATGCGATCGAGGCCATCGCCCTGGTCGCCGAGCACTCGGTCACTGCCGCCTTCGTGTTCTGGGGCCAGCGCACCTTCATCGAATACCTGCTGCAAAGCCCGAACGAGGCCATGCGCGCGCGCTGGATCGGCCCCCTGATGCGCGGTGAATTCGCCGGCGCCACGGGGCTGTCGAACGCGATGAAATTCCTGTCCGGAATCGAGTCGCTGCAGATCACCGCCACGCCGAACCAAGCGGGCTGGCAGCTCGACGGTTCGCTGGCCTGGATCACCAACCTCCGCAAGGAAGGCTTCATTGCCGCCGCCGCCGTCAATTCGCACGGCGACCTGCCCCCGGCGGTGGTCGCCTTCATCAGCGACCGGGCCGGCGTGACCCGCAGCCCCGACCTCGAACTGATGGCCCTGCGCGGCAGTAACACCGCCGCCGTAAAAATCGACGGTGTGCAGATCGGCGCAGGTGAAGTGCTGCACCCGAACGCGCGCGCCTGGCTGCCGGGCGTACGGCCATCGTTCCTGGGCCTGCAGTGCGGCCTGTCGATCGGCCTGGCGCGCGCCAGCCTGCGCGCCGCGCACACGCTGTGCACCAGCATGCGCGGGGGGCTGCTCCTCGAACGCATCGAAGCCCAGCAAGCCAGCCTGGCCCTGCTGGTGGCCGAGCTGTGCGAAGGCGTCGCCGACGGCCGCTTCAAGACTGCCGCCGCGCCGATGTTCAGGCTGCGCATCGCGCTGGCGGACGCCGTCCAGCAAGCCGTCATGCTCGAGCTGCAGGCGAGCGGCGGACGCGCCTACCTGGTCGACCGCGACCGCAGCTTCGCGCGCCGCTGGCGCGAATCGGCCTTCATCCCGATCGTCACCCCGAGCCTGACCCAGTTGCAGGGCGAACTCGCGAAGCACGCCGCCGCATGACCGATCCGGTTTCTTTCGAATCTGCGACCGCGCTGTCGGCCAGCGGTCTGGCCATCGGTTATGGCGGCAAGACCGTGGTCGACGATATTGCGCTGACCGTCGACAAGCGCGAGATCGTCTGCCTGCTGGGCGGCAGCGGCTGTGGCAAATCGACTCTGCTGCGCGGCCTGGCCGGTTTGAGCCCGGCGCAGGCCGGGAGCGTCAGCTTTCTTGGCGCGCCGCTGCGCGAACCGCATCCGCGCGCGGCGCTCGTGTTCCAGCAACCGAGCTTGCTGCCCTGGCTGAATGTCGAAGGCAATGTCGGCTTCGGCCTCGATTTCGCACGCCAGCCGTCGATTGAAAAACAAGCGCGCAAGGCGCGCGTGCACGATGCGATCGAGGCCGTGGGCCTGGCCGGACGCGCACACGCCTATCCGGCGCAACTGTCCGGCGGCCAGGCCCAGCGCGTGGCGCTGGCGCGCGCACTGGCGCGCCAGCCGGAACTGCTGTTCGCCGACGAGCCGTTCTCGGCGCTCGACGCGATCACCCGCGCCGAAATGCAGACGCTGCTGGTCGACCTGGTGCACCGCTGGCATACGGCGGCGCTGCTGGTGACCCACGATATCGACGAGGCAATCCTGGTCGCGGACCGCATCCTGCTGATGGCCGGCCAGCCGGGCAGGATCGTGCGCGAGTGGCGGGTCGATCTGCCGCGCCCGCGCGACGAGCATGCCGAGGGTGTGGTCGAACTGCGTCTTGACATCATCAAGGCCTTGCGCTCCGGCGTCAGCGCCAGTAGTGTCGCTTAAATTGTCGCCTGCATTGCCGGCTGAATCACAACAACAAGGACTGCACCACATGAGCAACCCGATTCACATCTGCGCTTCTTCCGACTGCGATTGCGGCATGACGCGGCGCGACTTCCTGCGCATGTCGGCCATGGGCACGGCCGCCGCCGCGTCACCGCTGCTGTTCGCCGGCGACGCGCTGGCCCAGAATTTCAAGGGCGACGACCAGCCGGTAAAAATCGGCTACCTGCCGATCACCGACGCCGCGCCACTGCTGGTCGCGCATGGC
>Ga0265798_10002143_pt1 | contig 29383 bp, 20 predicted proteins | sample P3T30metagenome_FD_192430 | JGI IMG/M metagenome (GOLD analysis project Ga0265798, IMG submission 192430) | Plant litter microbial communities from East Loma Ridge, Irvine, California - P3 T30 | ecosystem: Environmental > Terrestrial > Plant litter > Unclassified | place: USA: California...
TAATAATAGTTATCTTTTGGATAACTATTAAAAATAGCAAACTAAAATATTATTTTTAGACACTCCTGTTTACTCTTTACAGGGTCTGTGCCCCACATAAACTGTCTCCTAGCGATAGTTCCTCACCAAGGGTACTTATTTATTTTTAAATAAATAAGTTGAATTAGGTTAATTTATTATTACTCTTGTAAACAATCATAATATTAAATTAATTCATTCGAATGTTAAGAAAATAAAGGTTTTTCATATGTATCTGAGATCGACTTCCTTATAATCTAAAAATTGCTTAACATAATCCATAATTAGTGACAGTAAAGCTGCATAGGGTCTTCTCGTCTAACTAGAGGTAAGCTGTATCTGCACAGCTATTCCAATTTCACTGAGTCAATCATAGAGACAGCTGTTGTATCGTTACACCATTCATGCAAGACCGCATTTAACGGCCAAGGCATTTAGCTACCTTAGGACCCTCACGTTAAGGCCGCCTTTAACCGGGGTTTCCGTCAACAATTAGATAATATTATATCTATTTGTTTCTGTTAACCAGCCGGCACTGGGCAGATCTCACACTTTATACTTAGATTTTTAATCTTTCAGCAAAGTGCTGTGTTTTAATTAAACAGTCGTACAACACTATTTCATGCTTCTTCCTTTTTACTTGATATTAATCAAGAATTATGAGCCCTCCTTATTCCGAAGTTACGGTAGTCAATTTGCCGAGTTCCTTTATGATTGTTAGCTCATTTACGCCTTCGTATACTCTACTAGCTTACTTGTTTCAGATTCTAGGTACGGTTGTTCTCGTTACGTATTCTTGTTATAGGATTTCTCCTAAAACACAACTATAATGCCATTACTATTTTTCCAGTACATTTTACACTAAAATGTTGTCATTAGTAATAAAGATCTCTCATCGTTTAAACCTTTAGATAATTATAAACTTAGAGGCCGTTACTTAATGTCATCCATAAGCTTTAGGCGGAAAAATTAAATTTTTCTTTTAGTTACTCATGTCACCATTCTCACTTGAATTTAATTGTTTTGATTTATATAAACCATAGAATTTTTACATTCCTCTTGGTTTTTACAAATAATTTTACTCTTATTTAAAAAATAAGAATCTTATTCTAATTCAACGTTCTGCTACCCCATATAATTAAAAATTTCTTTTTATTTTATATGGACAAGGTTTCGGTATATTGTTTAGATCCGTTAAATTTTCGATGCTTCTATAACTTAACAAGCGCTCTGTTACGAGGTCATAAAATTATGGCTGCTTCTAAGCCTATCTCCTTGTCGACTTTAATAAAAACTCTCTTAATTTCACTTAACTAATAATTTTGGAACCTTAACTCTTGTTCTGGGCTGTTTCCCTTTTGACATACAACCTTATCATTCTATGTCTGATAATTTAACATACATCTTTGCCATTCCGAGTCTACATACTCACTGATAAAATCTTCACGATCCCCCAATTTGTACAACATAAAACGAAAGCTTGCGCCTTCATCTTGTCTGAGATTAAATTCTGTACCTGCTAAGATGTTTAATTAAATTGCCTACTATTATAGGTTTCGCAGAAAACCAGCTATCCTAGTCAGTATTGTCTTTCACTATACCTACCATAATTCTTCCGATATTTTTGCTACAATATTCGGTTCGGACTTTTATAATCCTGATTATGGTAAAATCACCAGGCTTCGGGTCTAACTTTAGATACTAATACCGTTATTTTAACGCTCGGTTTAACTACGTATTTTCTCGCATCTAATGTTAACTTGGTGACCCATTATGCAAAAGGTACGTTTTTTTTTTCAAACTGCTTTTAAAATAACTATTTCAATTTGTTCCCTCACGGTACTATATTCTATAGCTCATGTATCATATTTAGTCTTTGAGGAAGGTTCCCCATATTCAAACTGTTTAAAAACCATTTTACTTAGTTGACTTTTCTACTTTCGCTCACACTATTTGTAGAATCTCTTTTGATTTATTTTCCTGAAGTTACTAAGATATTTCAATTCACTTCGTTTATTACTGAATTTATTTTAGAGTTTATATTTTTATAATAATATTTTATTATCTAAATAATTTTTTTCTCTTTAATACATAGCTAAAATTCCATAATGATTCCTTTTTATACTTATTTTTATACATTTATTTAATATATATTCATAAAATATGCTTATTACTAAATCTTCTAAACTCTATTTAGATTATTTTTTATTCGGGTTACTAAGAATCGAACTTAGGAAATCTCTCTCCCAAAGAGAGTGCCTTACCCCTCGGCCATAATCCGATTTATTGTTATATAAATATATTTATCTATAGGATAGAATTTTTTATTTCAAGAGTACTCGGATTTGAACCAAGAAATTGAAGGTTGAAGCTTCCTATTTTACCATTAAATTATACTCTTTTAAACAGAGAATATCCGATTTGAACGGATGCAGTCATAACAACCTAATAAAACTCAAGCTTACCGCCTTAAACCACTCAGCCAATTCTCTAGAGAATAATTCTTTTAAGATTTGAACTTAAATTTCATTCTTATCAAAAATGCACTTTACCATTAAGTTAAAGAATCTATAAGAAATAAAGGATTTGAACCTTTAACAAACTGTGTGTAAAACAGGCATTCTACCATTGAATTAATTTCTCTTCCCTATTTTTTTATTATCTATAGTAATTACTATAGCTCCCACCATTGCTAATAATAAAATAAAACTCATCATAAATAATCATATATTATAACTAGTATATAATACGTTACCTAAAGTAGAAATATGACTAGTTTCGTTTATATTACCATCTCATGAGTAACTTGAGACAAATTTTATTACATTAGAATATTCTAAATCTAAATATTCTTTACTATTATTTAAGCCATAATAGATACTATTATTAATTTTATTTGAGAAATTGTTTAATATAGCTATAGAATAAGGTAGTATTTCAAAAATTATATAATTTAAGAATAAAACTATAAACAATGCTAAAGGTATACTATTTGAATTATTACTTTGCAATTCGCTACTTCTAATATTTATTAACATTAAAATGAATAAAAACAAAATAGATACAGCCCCTATGTACACTATTAAATATGAAAAACCTATAAAAGTTAATCCACATAATATTAAATATACAGAGATAAACCCAAATAATCCTATCAAAGATAATAAGGACTGTATAGGGTTTTTTGTAGTTATTACTATAATACCTGCACCCAAAGAAAATAAACTTAGTACGTCTAATGTTTCTACCTTAAATCCATTAGTTAGTGATTCTGTCATAGTAAATAACAATTCAGCCATTTGCATTTATTTAGATTATTTTTTTTTATTTATTCTATTTAAATTGTAGTGTAATCACGGTGGATTTACAAAAATATTACGGAAAAAAGGTGACTCGAACACCTAAGTGAATGAACACAATACATAGCAAGTATCTTACCTTACCGAATGGAAACTTTTCCTTTTTAATAATCTTTTATAGAAGAGCTTCTAAGATGAATCGAACATCTATCATAGTATTAACAGTACTATGCTCTACCGTTGAGCTATAGAAACTTTATTAAAGCTATATTAAATAAGTTTAATATGCATTTTTACCTAATTATTTTAAGGTATAAAAATATTTTAATGTAGTTAATTGCCAAACTGACTTTAAACAGGAGAATATTTTCATTTAAATAGTAGTGCATTTGTAACTAATCGTCTAGTAAACTGGTTATTATCAGGAGTTATTCCTTGATTTCTTAGTACTTCCATCTGATCATTTACATCTGCCATCTGGTTACGTAACTTGTAAAAGGCGTCGGCAAAATGGTCACTATAATCAGTAGGCAAGGGTGCATTAACTGTATTGATGCAACCCTTTATGATTTGTATAGGGTCACCTAAATTTTCGACACGTATACACCAGAGTAAAGTATTATGGATCTGAAATAGATTAGTTACTAAATCTTGCAATACATCGTTGGGTCAAAAAGCTGCTGCTTGTTGCGCTGTTGATAACATCATTTTTAAGTTTTATGTACTATTTGTACCAATATGGTACCCATGCTTAGTCATTTTTTCTTAATAAATAAAAATAATAACATTAATAATGTTATATTTTTGTTTATGTTGCTTATTTTTCATGTCCTCGATATTTTAATAATTAAGACCCTCAGTAGTACATTGATATATATAGAAATAATCACACAACATCTACAAAATGTCAGTATAATATACCAGCTTCATAACCTAAATGATGATGATCTGTCAAGTGGTAAGAAATTATTCTTCACAAACCCACTGATAAGAATATTGTACCGATGATTACATGCAAACCATGAAATCCTGTTCCAAAAAAGAAACATGCACCGAACACACCATCACTTATTGTAAAAGAAGACACGTTATATTCTATTCCTTGAAATATTGTAAATACTGTAGCAAGTATTACAGTAAATATTGATCCATATAAAGCTCCCCCTCTTTCACCTTTAATTAAAGAATGATGAGCATAAGTTATAGTAGCTCCACTTGATAATAAAATTACTGTATTTAAAAGAGGCAACTCAAAAGGATTTACAGGCTCTATACCCATAGGTGGTCATTGACTACCTAATTCAACAGTAGGTGTTAAAGCACTATGAAAAAAAGCTCAAAAGATAGCTAAGAAAAACATAACTTCAGATATTATAAATAATATTACACCTAAATTTAATCCTTTTTGAACAGCTAAAGTATGATTACCTAAATATGTACCTTCTGCTATTATATCTTTAAATCATAATGACATAGACATAGTAACTAATACTAAACTAATATAAAATGCTATATAACTATTAACAAATAAATGCATAGAAAAAGCTGCATTAATTGTCAATGCTAATAAAGATATACTAGTATAAAAAGGTCAAGGACTAGGAGAGACTAAATGAAAAGGATGGTCTTGAAAATTGCTACGAAGAATATTAGTCACAATTTAGTCTATTCCTTTAACTTTACTTAAACAGTTAACACTTTGTTTCAGTGAATTTTATCTATTTATATGTTATAGTAAACACATGCTTTTTATTATCTTAAGCTAATAAAAATTCTATAGAGTAAAACTTCATATTTACTAAAATTCGAACTAGGCCAGACTCGAACCGACATCTCTTTCCGTGACAAGGAAATTCTCGACCTAATTGAGTTACTAGTTCTATTTTAGGAGACAAGAGACTCGAACTCTTAAAAGCAATAGCTATTGAGTTTACAGCTCAACCCTTCTTACCAATAAAGGAACCCTCCTTTATATAATAGATATGAAATCTACTTATATAAGTTTTAGTTAAGTTTTATTTATCCCGTGCAACTTCCACTACACGAACCGTATTTCGACTTTACACTAATTAGAAGCACGCATACGAAGAATTTTAATATAAGAAAACAGAACTATTTATAGTTTTTACAATAGATTAAAAAAGCAAACTTATTGCGTACGTTCCTTTCAGCATGTGACGAGTGGTTAGTACCAATCCAAAGTTATATTCACCGTGTCATGGTGATTCACGATTACTAGTAATTACATTATTCAAATAGTCGAATTTCAGACTACAATCCTATTATATCCTATTTTATGAGATTTGCTAGAATTCACATTTTCGCATCTCTTTGTTTAGGCATATGTAGCACGTCTATAGCCCACAACATCAAGGCCATGATGACTTGTCTTAGACCCTTTTATTTTCGCCAACAGTTTTGGAAAATTCACTTTATAGTAAAAAAAAAATAAAGTATGGGATTACGTTAATTCTATGGAAACCATGGTTTCACAACATTAACTGAAAACAGCCGTGCAACTCCTGTAATATATTCAAATTGTGGTAAGGTTTTTCGTGGATTATCGAATTAAATAACATACCCCACTACTGATGTTAGAAACGGTCTAGTGATTTCAGTTCCTGCGTTGCCACTTTACTCTTGAGGTGAAATGCTTACACTTTCGTTTATAGTCTGAATCTTTATATCCAGCCTATGGCATTTATAATTTACTGCAAAGACTACTGGGGTCTCTAATCCTGTTCGTTATCTATGCCTTCGTCCCTCAACGTCAGTTTTTACATAAAAGGCCGCCTTCGCCTTTACCGAGTCCCTTTGGTATCACAGAATTTTATCTCTCCTCCTCAAGTACTGCCTTCTTACATAGAAAACTCTAGTCAAACATTAACATCTGATAATGATATTTGACCGTTTAGGTACCCTTTAAACCTAATTAAGATGAATAACGCTAGTCTCTTACGTATTACCGCGACTGCTGGCACGCAATTAGTCAAGACTTAATATAATACACCGTCATTATCAATGTATAGACAAAGCTTCATTCTAAAAATTTAATTTTTTTTTTATAATATAATATTTAAATCAAAAACTTATCACTTCTCCAAGTTGCCAGTTCAGCCGTTAGGCCATTGACCAAGATTCCTCACTGCTGTACTAATATGCATTGGGCTTTTCTCAGACCCAATGTGGTCGATCAACCTTTCAGTTTCGACTACGAGAGTCATTAGCTAGTTAAGCCATCACCTTAACTACTACCTATCTCGGAGATATTCGTTGTCCTCTTAAAGCGGAGAAATTCATCTCCTTTTTTTATAAAGAATTTAGCTTTACTTTAAGGTTGGAATAAAACATCATTATACTCACCTGTACACCACTTCTTAACTTTTAAGGTTAAAACGTACGATTAGCATGTGTCAAAGCACTTGGACAGCGTTCAATCAGAGCCATCACCAAACTCAACATATATTATATTTTAAATAAATTTCTTTATATAAAATATTACTATTTCATCTACGTAAAGAGAAAAATATACTATATATTGTTATTGTCCCTCTACGAGTAATTTTCATGCAAAAAAGAGATATGTACGCTTACTTTAGAAACTTCTTATAATTAATTATATTCTTCAATTTCTTAATTTGTTTTTTTATTATTATTAATATTTATTTAAAATTTACTTTAAGGTTATTATAATATTCCTTAATTTCTTTTACATTTATTTATTATATTACTATTTTTAGATTATATAGCTATTAATTTTAAGATTTTTTTTTATCTATTTTATTAATGCAAATCTAAACCGTCTTTTATATAAGAACTAGATAATACAACAAAAACTTGAGCTTGAATAAAAGCTATGGCTAATTCTAATCCTGAAAATGCAATAATAAATAATAAAGGTATTAATCCTAATATAAAGAAAATTATACCTGAATTCATTATATTGTAAACAAATCCGCTCAAGATACTTAATAACATATGCCCAGCTGTAATATTAGCGGCTAATCTAAGACCTAAAGAAACATTTCTTGCTAAATAAGAAATTAATTCTATAGTAACTAATAAGGGTAATAATGCTAAAGGACAACCAGCAGGAACAAATAAAGAAAAGAATTTTAATCCGTGTCTTTGAAATCCTAGTATTGTAGCCCCTAACACTATTGTAAAGCTTAAAGCAAAAGTAAGAGCAAAATGACCTGTAGAAGCAAAACTATAAGGAATCATCCCGATTAAATTATTTATTAAAATAAATATAAATAAGGTATATATAAAAGGGAAATAAACTTGACCATTTCTAGGGTTAATTTGGTTTGTAACAATATTATGGATAGTTACATACAAAGATTCTTGGGCAATTGATCAGTTATTGCTAACTAATTTATTGTAGTTAGTTGCTGTTATAGACATTGTTAAAATAATTAAAGTACCTACTGTTAAATAGAATCCTATGTTAGTTAGTGATAAGTGTAAATTACCTCCTAATATTTCTATACTTAAAATATTTCTTATTTCAAATTGATCTAAGGGGCTTAATATTTCATTAAATAAACCTAAATTTAGTGTATTGTTATGCATTAGCTATTATTAAAGCTAATCATTATATATAATCTTAAAAATCAAATTGTGGACATGGAAGTCGGGGACGTAGAGTTATTTATACCTCTATTATATGGTATTGTACCTATAAATATTACAATTTATTATATTTTATCTATAAACATACGAGATACAAATAAACGAACAATTCTAGGTAAAATATACTTAGATAGTATATATAATATAAGTACAACTAATGAAAAGGCAAAAACGATTTCATTAATATAGTAAAACGGAACAAGTTGAGGCATAATTACTTTATTAAATAATATTAAATACCTGTACTAGGTAGAAAGGAATAAAAAAGGAATTTTTTCTAAGACAAAAACTTATTATTTAACATTAAATTTATCTAGAATAAACTTATATTTATGAAAAATACTCCAAATGCGTATAATATACAAGGAATTAATACTATAAACCCAAATAATATAGGTAACAATACGGTTCAACAGAATGACATTAACTGATCAAAACGAATTCTAGGGAATGAAGCTCTAACTCATATAAATATGAAAACCATTATACCACTTTTAATTCCTAAACTTATACCTGAAAATAGACCGTCCATAGAAGAATTAATTAAAAATTTTCTAAGATTGAAATACTCTAAAGAAAATATTCAATCAATATCAAATACATAAGCATATATATAATTAATTTGATCAAATAACAATATATGATCAAAATCAACTAGGTAACCACCTAAAAACAAAATACTTGTAAAGATACACATTAATACAATACTAGAATATTCTGCTAGGAAGAAAAAGACGAATATAACTGCGGCATGTTCAGTCATAAATCCACTAACTAATTCTGATTCAGCTTCTGCTAAATCAAAAGGTGCTCTATTAGTTTCCGCTACAGAACCTATAAAAAATATTATTAATATACATAGTAATGGTAATGATAATCATACTATTTTTTGAAATTGGACATTTATATTTAAATTTAAACTATTTGTTATCATTATTACAATTAATAGAATAGAACTTAAAACCAATTCATAGCTAATAAGTTGAGCTGTACTTCTTAAAGAACCTAAAAAAGCATATTTACTATTCGCACTTCATCCTGCAAGTAATATACCATATGTAGCTAGAGAAGATACAGCTAGCATAAAGAATATACCTAGTTCCATGTCACTTATAGATAATCCAGGACCATAAGGAATAACAGCAAAACCTAATAAAGCAAACATTAATGTTATTATAGGCCCTAAGAAAAACAGTATTAAATTAGCTTGAGTAGGTGCTACATACTCTTTTAATATTAATTTAAGAGCGTCCGCAAAAGCTTGTAACAAACCATAGTATCCTACCGCATTTGGACCTAATCTTCTTTGCATACTTGCCATGGTTTTTCTTTCAGCTACAGTTACATAAGCTACTCCTAATAAAGCAGGTAGTATTAAAATAATATTTTCTATTATAGAAATTAAAGTTAAATTAAATCGCATATTATATTGTATTATTTTTATTTGTTTATGCTTAGGTTAAAACAAATTAACTCATATGTCTATATTTAGTTTTTAATTTATTAAGTTCATCTACTTTAGCTAATATCTTGGACTGAAACTCAGGGTTGTCTTTTTTTAGATTTAATTCTAAATTAGACCCTTCTTTCAATAGTTTATCTACTTCAGCACTTTTTGTATTAACTAAACGATCTATAACATCAAGTTTTTTTCTTAAAAAAGTTGCTTTATCTTCAGGCGTCGTACTTGGCACTTCCATGTACATATTTGACGAAGAATCTGTAACAATGTTTACACTATTGTCCAGTAAAGTAGTATGAAATTGGTCTATAAAATTATCTAATTGAGGTAAGATAAGATCAATTTGGTTTATTATATCTAGTAATGTGCTCATTTTTTTTTACAGTATTATTTTTATTTGTTTATGCTTAGGTTAAAACAAATTAACTTATATGTCTGTATTTAGTTCTTATATACTTTTGGATAAATTTAGATGAACTTGAACTAAATTTTATCCTTTATATCTATTTTTGCGTAAATTAATATTTATATATACAATAGTCGTCGCCTATTCTTGTAAAAATTTAGTTTTACATCTACTATAGAAAATAGTTAACTTTTACATTTACGATGGTTAACTTTTACATCTACTCTAAATAATAGCCCCTTTTTATAGCAGGCTATTATATGTAATAGTAAGTCGACTTTTACCGGGGGGGGGGGTTTTATTTAAAGTAATAACCAACTTTTAGGTGTAGGTGGTAATTTAATCTAATTATACATTTATTTATCTAAAATTCTGGTTTATTAGGTAAGCTTAGATCTACTTTTGCTAAAATTCATGCTTTATTGAATAAAATCAGGTAATATATATATAATATTATGCTTTTTCATTAAATAATGTACTCTTCCGAATTTTATACTGGTTATTAATGTTAAACTTAAAAATTTTGTATTAAATTTATTATGTTTATATTACTCAATTCACTTTTATTTTATATTTTTATATTTGTATTATTTAATACATTTTTATTTAATATTTTTTAATGCATTTTTATATTTAATTGTGCTCCGGTTTATTTTTTTTTTAATGTACACCGTATATTTAACTCCTTTATTTTTTATATATTTATACTTATCATTTACATTTATCTTTATTTATTTTTTATGTCTAGCTTTATATTTATTACTATGTTTATTTATATTTATTTTAGGATTTTATCTTTTATCTCTGTTTTTATATTTATTTTTGTTTATGTTTATTTATCTTATACATAGATATTTATACTTATCATTTACATTTATCTTTATTTATTTTTTCTTATTAAATAGACTAAATTTGTAAGTTTCAACTTATATATTTTTTTTACTTAAATTCAAGATTGTGCTCTTTATATAATTTTTAATTAGAATCTTCTTTGATTAAAATAAAAAATTATTTTTTTTTATTAGACTTTTTTAATAATTATTTGTCAAAATAGGCTAAATCTCTTCAATGGGTATAATTAGGGATAGAGACTATTAGCGGTTTATTACTACGAATTTTTTTTTTATAATTTTGGTGTAAATTAAAGCAATAACTGAAGGAAATTAGTATAACATTTGTAAATTGTGTACTTGTTTTGTTCGGAGGAGTATTATTTTGTTTATATCTATTTATTATCTGAGAGATAGTCTATTATACATGATTTTTGCTTTGTATAAATTATTTTCATGCTGCTATTTTAGGCTTTAGCCTTTAAACTTTTGAATTTTTTTTTTATCCGTTCATTTCTAGGATAAAATATTAATAGGAATTTTTTTATAATTAATGGTTTTATGGTTAAACAACTTTTAGGTCTAAGTAAGTGATAACTTAAATATTCTATACTAAAAATCGTGGTTAAACTTAAGCAAAAAAAAAGAAAAATGATAATCGGAAATTAATTTTTTTTAATTAAGGATTAAAAATTATATTTAATCTCGTTCCAGAGTCGAACTAGAATACAAATATTAGAAGTATTATGCTTTACCTTTAAGCTAACAAGATTTATTATATTTGAAATCAGATTTGAGATTATATATAATAAAGTAAAAATCGTTAATTTAAAAATTAAGATTATTTATTTTCTATTAACTAATATTAGTTAGTAATAGAAAAAGTTTGTTTTATTTAACTTTGTAAAGGTAAACTTATAAAAGCGTGGGGTTTAGGAGGACTAGATAAACCTCATTCTAAACTTGTATAACATCTATTTAAATTAGCTTGTAATATATCTGTATAGAATCCAGGTGTTAATCAAGGATTTCTAGATGATACTTTACCTTCTACTAATTGTTTATAAACAATATATAAAAATAATCATGCAGCTATAACACTTACTATTGATCCTATACTACTGATTAAATTTCATCCTGCAAAAGCATCAGGGTAGTCGCTTATCCGTCTAGGCATTCCTTGTAAACCTAAAAAGTGTTGAGGAAAGAAAGTTAAATTAACACCTATAAATAGAAGTCAGAATTGTACTTTAGCTAAATTCAGATCATAAGTTAAACCTAACATTTTAGGTATTCAGAAATATCACCCGGCAAACATGGCAAATACCGCACCTAAACTTAATACATAGTGGAAATGAGCAACTACGTAATAAGTATCGTGGAAAGCAATATCAAGTGAAGCGTTTGCTAATACAACACCACTTAATCCTCCTATTGTAAACATAAATACAAAACCTAATGAGAACAACATTGAAGGTGTCATTTTTATAGATCCTCCGTAACATGTAGCTAATCAAGAGAATATTTTTATACCTGTAGGTACAGCTATAATTAAGGTAGCTGCAGTAAAGTATGCTCTTGTATCAACATCTAAACCTACAGTATACATATGATGACTTCATACTATAAATCCTAATATACCAATAGACATCATAGCATAAACCATACCTATATAACCAAAAATAGGTTTGTTAGAGTTAACTGATATAGTTGTACTTATTATACCGAAGGCAGGTACAATTAAGATATACACTTCTGGATGACCGAAAAATCAGAATAGATGTTGAAATAAAATAGGGTCTCCACCTCCTGCTACTTCAAAGAAAGAAGTATTAAAGTTTCTATCTGTTAAAATCATTGTAATTGCTCCAGCTAATACGGGTAATGATAATAATAATAGTATAGCTGTAATTACAACAGCTCACCCAAATAATGTTAATTTATGTAATCTTATACCTGGTGTTCTCATGTTAGCTATTGTAGTAATAAAATTTACAGCTCCTAATAAACTACTTACACCTGATAGGTGAAGAGCAAATATAGCTAAGTCTACACTTGGTCCACTGTGACTTTGTAAACCTGATAGAGGCGGATATAAGGTTCAACCTGTACCTACTCCACCTTCTATACAAGCAGAAAATATTAATAATATTAAACTAGGTGGTAATAATCAGAAACTTATATTATTTAATCTAGGGAATGCCATATCAGGTCCTCCTACCATTAAAGGCATTAAAAAATTACCAAATCCCCCGATTAAAGCGGGCATAACCATGAAAAATATCATTAGTATGGCATGAGCAGTTACAATACTATTATATAATTGATTATTTGCAATAAATTGCACACCAGGTCCGCTAAGTTCTAATCTAATTAAGACTGAAAAAGCTGTACCTAATAAACCTGAAAATAATGAAAAAATTAAATATAAAGTTCCTATATCTTTTGCATTGGTTGAAAGGAATCATCTCTCTGTGTTTACAGACATATCTGATTTTAAAGAGATATTTGAAAGTAGAGTAATATTTTTATTTAAGTGGGTTTCTTCTTTTTCTTTCTGGCTAACCAAAAATAAAAAGTTAAACAAAAAGGAATTATTATTATAATCATGGAATTAGTGTACATTTTTAATTATTGTCTTATTAAATGATTAACGTATTGTAACTGGTTTATTATAAGATAGATTAGTATTTTTACTGTTATACTCCCAGTTATATTTTTTGGATGCTTTGACAAATAAACAAGTGCTAAATCTTAAGCAAATAATATAAACTCTTACTTTATTAAACTTGTATTAGTACTTTACTTTCTCACCTTAAGGTAAAATTATAAGGAAACTTAATTAAAACGAAAGGGGATAACATGTAACAAAAGATTATTCTGATCGTTCTAAAGAAAATATTTTATCCAATGTAATTAATTTGAATCATACAAAATATTATTAACTCCTTATTTAGAATAACTAGCGATTTAATAAAGCTATATAAGACTATTACTTTTTTATTTGCTAAATAAAAGTAAAACAACTTAACCCACAAATATAATTTATAGTCTACTAGTATATTTAGAATATACAGCTAAAACTTTTTACTTCTTATAGCAGGTAAAAAAAAACATTTATTTACTATTTGCTCTGCATATACGTACTAGTATACGTATAAACTATAATAAGTGCATTTTTATTAAAAGGCTATGGAGGAATCAAACCCCTATACTTAAGATTTGCAATCAAAGTGTAGAATCATCTACAAGCATAGCCTTTAATTAGTTTATTAACTAAATGTATAAAAATAAAAATTATCCATAATTAAATCTATTTTTAACATTCTATTGAAAAACTAATTAAAAAAAAACATTTGGGATTTTTATAGTTACCCTGCTTTGTTTAATCTTTATTTAATGCTAAATCTACAAGAGTGTTTTCGATTATACTAGCTAAGGGTATAAACACTAAGAAAGTTAAAAAGTATAACACAGTAGCTATTTGTCCTAATTCTATGTAAGGTGTTTCTACATGTTTAGCCCCTAATACCATTAATATTAAGAAATCTGTTACAAATAAAAAGAATACAAATTTAGTTATTAATCTAAATTGTAAACCTTTAGTATAACCTAAATCTGTTTTAGGTAATATAGTAATAATTAATAATGCACCAAACATAGCCATTACCCCTAATAATTTATTAGGTATAGATCTTAAAATAGCATAAAAAGGTAAAAGGTATCATTCTGGTACTATTGCAGGTGGAGTTTGCATAGGATTACCCATTATATAATTATCACTATCACCTAAAACATTAGGCATAAAGAAAACGAATAAGCTTAAACCTAAAATAAAAATAAAAATAGTTATTAAATCTTTAAATAGATAATAAGGTGCAAAAGGTACTCTGTCATAATAACCTGGTACCCCTAAAGGATTACTTGATCCAACAGTTTCACCTAATGTGATTAAATGCATTAAAACTAACGCAGCTAATACAAAAGGTAAAACAAAATGTAAAGCAAAGAATCTATTTAATGTTGCATTATTTACAGAGAAACCTCCTCATATAAATTCAACTATGTCTTGCCCTATTCAAGGGATAGCACTTATTAAATTAGTAATAACTGTAGCACCTCATAAACTCATTTGTCCATAAGGAAGAACATAACCTAGGAAACCTATAGCTATCATTAATATTAGTATAATTGTACCTATAATTCATGTTAATGTTCTTGGGGCTCTATATGATCCATAATATAAACCTCTTCCTATATGTAAATAAACTAGAAAGAAGAAGGCTGATGCTGTATTACTATGTAAATAACGAATTAATCATCCGTTGTTTACATCACGCATTATATGTTCTATAGAATTAAAAGCTTCTAATACGTTCGGGTTATAGTGCATAGCTAAAGTCACACCTGTAACTATTTGTATACCTAAACATATAGCTAATAAAGAACCAAAGTTTCATAAATAACTTATGTTACTGGGTTGAGAATGATCTATTAAATATGAATTTAATAATTTTAATAAAGGATGACTTTTTAATAATCTCATGTAATTTATTTTAATTTATTTTTATTTTCATACTTATATTTACATATAAGTATTATTAAAAATTTTTTTTATACTGCTAAATTTAGCCTATTCATTATAATTCTTTAATTAAGGTGTAAAATATTTAGATTAAAAGTATAGTATCTTAGAATATAAATTTAAGGATATCTATCTATCACTGTTTCCTGGGCCAAGATTTCCTACGTTATTATCCCCTGCGCCAGGACTTCCCCCATTAGGGCTTCCCGGGTTAGAGCTTCCTACGTTAGGAATTGCTGCATTGGGGCTTCCTGTGTTAGGATTTCCCGTGTTAGTTACTACGTCAGGATTTGCTACGGCACTATTTCCTAGCGCACGGTTTCTATCACTATTTTCTAGGTCACGCAAAGCTACTTGTATTGAAGAAAGTCTTGGGGGACGGCCGGCCTCTAATCTGATTACTAGTCCGAGTAAATATGAATTTACATGAACAGGTTCATTAGTACCTGTATAACACAGTACCCCTCCGTTTGGTGTATACTTGTCTTGTGCTCCTGAAGTCCAGGGTAGAGATTGTCACAAAGATGCTAATTTAGCTATATTGGCACTAGTCATATGACAGTGGGGTTTTTCGGGCGAAAATTCGTTATGAGCTAAAAGTTCACGTCTAGCATGATTATCTATATATTGTTGACATAATTTACGTGAAATCTCAAACTTATCGGGATCACGTTCACCTCTTACCCGTGCGATATGCCGATTCATATGATCACTTTCACTCAGAGGTGGTCTTCATATTACTGGTGGGTATCTTCTTCACCCCGGACCAAGATCATCCCTGTCACTAAACACAGTAATTATAATAACAATTAAACCCATAAACATAGCAAAAGCTAAAATATATAGCAGTAAAAACATATCACCAGCTTCAGATAATATATCTAAGAAAGGTATAGGACTGATTACCATTAGACTTCCATCAGATGCTTGTAAACTATTAGTTTGACTAATTTTTTTATAGCCATTAATTCTCTTTCCTCGCAATATCCTCATCCATTATTAATATATAAGAACCGCTATTAATTAATATTATTATAAAAGTCAATAAGTTTATATTTAAATTGTCTATATTTAAATCAACAAAGCTAAATAGAGACAATATAGTACAAGCAGAAACTAATATATACACAGCATAATCAGTTACTACTCCTTTACTTATTAAAGATATAGCTTTACTAATTTTGTTTAAAACTGTTCAAATACCATAAGGACCAATTCATTCTACACTACCTTTATCTAAAACTTTAGTAGTTTTTCCTCCCATGTTTAACACAGTATTCACAATATAGTTATTATAAAAGAATTCTATAAGAAAACGTTGGTTAAAGAAACCGAAAATATAATAACCTAATCTTGTTAACTTGAAGTTACTAACAATATTACCCATAAACTCAGGATAGATTACAGCTAAAATAGAAAATAATACAGTTAATACAAAAGGTATTAATTTAAATAGGGTAGGTACCCCAAATTCTGTATTTATTAATATTTCATGTATAGGATGAATAAATATACTATTATCTACAAAGAAACCTGATCCTAAACCAATATAAATATCTTTAGTAATGTACCCAAAATATATTGAAAATATAGCTAATATAACTAAAGGAAGACTTAAGAATATATCCCCTTCATGGGCATTTTTATAATAATTTATAGATCCATTAGGGTTTGTTAAGAAAGTTAAATAAATAACTTTTACTGAGTACAATGTAGTAAATATTGCACCTATAACTGCTACAAAATATACATTAATACTGCTAAAGAAGTATTGCCCGTAAGCAGACTCCAATATAAAATCTTTACTATAAAATCCAGTCATAAAAGGGAAAGCTACTAAGCTAAGACTAGCTATTAATATAACTGTATATGTTAAGGGTAAAAATGAAATTAATCCTCCATATTTTCTTAAATCTTGATTATCACCAACTGCGTGTATTACTGCACCTGCTCCTAAGAATAGTAATCCTTTATAGAAAGCATGATTCATTAAATGAAATATAGCAATATTATATGATGATAAACCTATTGCTATTACCATCATACCTAATTGACTCATTGTGGAATAAGCTATTATTTTTTTAATATCCTGTTGAAATAAACCTATTAAAGAACTAAATACAGTTGTAACTGCACCTAATCATAAGCATATTAATAAAACAGTTGAACTATATTCAATTAAAGGAGAAGAACGTATTAATAAATACACTCCAGCCGTAACCATAGTAGCTGCATGGATTAAAGCAGATACAGGTGTAGGACCTTCCATAGCCATAGGTAATCAAATATGTAAACCTACTTGAGAACTTTTAGCCATAGCCCCTATTACTAAGCATATTCCTATTAATGTTATAATATTATTATTAATATAAGGTGCTAATGAGAATACTACACTGTAATCTATATTACCTAAAGCTCATAAAAGCATAAATATCCCTAATAAAAGGAAAGCATCACCAACTCTATTTGTTAAAAATGCAGCTAAAGAACTTTGATTAGCTGCAATTCTAGTAAACCAAAAACTAACTAATAAGTATGAACACACACCTACACCTTCTCATCCTACAAACATAACTAAATAATTATCACCTGTGACTAGTATCACCATCATAAAAGTAAATAAACTTAAATAACTAAAAAATCTTTGGTTGTGAGGATCGTGACCCATATAACCTATTGAGTAAAAGTGCACTAAAGAACTAATTACTAAAACTGGTATTAACATTGAGACTGTTAAACTATCAAATTTAAAATTTCACATAATATGAAATAATTCACTATCTAATCAAGGAAATAAACTTATAGAAACTGGATTATTGTTAAATCCTACTTCTAAATAACTAATTATAGCCAGTATTGTTGTAATAATTATACATGTACAACTTAAAATACGGCTACCTGTTACTCCAATTTTTCTACCAAAAAAACCTGTAACTATTGATCCTAATAATGGTAAAATTATTATACTTAAATACATTATTGATATTCTATTGCTATACTTCCTCTTAATCTATAAAAAGCAACTAATATAGCTAGCCCAATTGCAGATTCAGCACCTGCAATGACTATTATATAAACAGCAAATGTTTGTCCTATTATATCATCTAGATTTAAAGAACTTACCAATATTAAAAATGTAATAGATAACAACATTATTTCTATAGAAATAAGCATTAATATTATATTTTTTCTATTAAATATGAATCCAAGGATTCCTATTAAAAAAAGTACTAAGGTTAAACTCATCATTCATTTTTTTTTTTCAAATTATTCGTTATTTTTTTAATTTGTGTTTTAGCTAATAAGTATATAATTAAGATAAAAAAATTAAAGAGGATGTAAATTAACTATTATTAATTTACACCCCTAAAGGTATTGTAGATTCGAACTACAAAATTGACATCCGTAGTGTCCTATTTTACCATTAAATTAATACCCTTTATAGTGAAAAATCACTATAAATAAATTTAAATTTTTATTTAAATACCCAATAAAATTATATTTTATTCTTTACTATACTAAGTATAGTGAATATTAAAATTACAATTAGAACATAAGGAATAAATATTCCTCATAAATTAAGTAAAATTAAGGAATCAAATTCATAAAAATAGGATTCTAAGTTAAAGTTGTCTGCTATTTTTTCTATGTCAGTATTAATTTTTGGCATAGAAGGACCATCATCGGAGCTACTAATACCACCTTCGGAGCTAGTGGGGCTTCAATGACTAATTGACTTTGAATTATCTTCAAAACTTTTGTCCTTAATAGAGTTTTCTGTATTATGATTAGGTTCTACATTTTCTAACCAATTCGTTATTCTATCCTTGATTTCCCTGGCTTCTTGATCTCTTATCGATTGTTGTTCAATCCTTATCGATTCTTCTAGCTGAGCTTGTTCTCAGTCCCTTTTTTTCGTCCAACTAATTAACTCCTGTTTTGTAAAGTTTTCCCCTGAATCAATTAACTCCTGTTTTTCTTTGTCATTTATCATCCCCTGATTAAAGAAATTATCTAGGCGGTTAAGACGTTTCCCTTCTGATGTACTAGTAGTTATAGCTGCATCGGGAGCTCCACCCTCACCAATATTTGTTTGATTAGACTCTGCAGATTCAGGTCTTACAGATGATTGAGCTTGCTCAGATGATTCGGGTTCTTGAGATTTAGAATTATTATCGGTAGCATCATAAAGATTTATTTTATTAGAATTTTCAGATTTAGGATTATTATCGCCAGAATTAATCTTATCAATCTTTACTATGTTAAAAGATAATTCTGAAGAGTCTGTTAACAAAAAAAATAAAAAATTATGAAATACCGTGTATAATACTTTTAAATTACTAATAATTTTTATTATCCAATTCATACTTATTATAAGTAGATAAAAAAGCTTTAAATATTTAATTATTTTAAAAAATCTTTTCATCGTTTTATTTATATATATGCTTAATTTAAATATTATATAACCAGCTAAGAAACTTGGGAAGTCCTACTGATTCTATAACAATAGGCATGGAACTATGCAATATACCACATATTTCAGAACATTGTCCATAGAACACACCTTCTCTATTTATATAAGTTGAAAATTGATTTAATCTTCCAGGATAAGCATCACATTTTATACCTAAAGATGGACAAGCATAAGAGTGTATAACATCACCAGATGTCACTATAAATCTTATATTAGTTGATTCAGGAACTATTACTCTATTATCTACTTCTAACATTCTTAATCCTCCTTCTTCAAGATCTGAATCAGGAACAATATAAGAATCAAATTCTATTAATTCGTCACTAGAGTCCAAGAAATCTGAGTATTGATAACTTCAATATCATTGATGTCCTTCAGCTATTATCGACATTGAAGGATCAATAACTTCATCCATTAAATATAATAATCTAAATGAAGGAAAAGCTATTAAAATTAATACAACTGCAGGTGTAATTGTTCAAATTAATTCTATTGTTGTCCCATGGTTTAGATATTTATGGCTCATTTTTGCTTTTGAGTAAATAAAGTTAATAACTGTTGAAAACATGATTCATCCTACTGTAAATAGAATTAAAACTAAATAGAACATTATACTATCATGTAATTCCACTAATCCTTCCATCTGTGGACTGGCACTATCTTGAAAATATACTCCTCAAGGTAAAGGAGCATCTAAAGTTATAAAGGTATTAAATATAAAATTCATACTAAAAAAAAAAATTGGTATTTCTATCCTTTAGATAAGAAGTCATTATGAGTGGGGGCTAGCTCATAAACCACAGTTTTCGTACGATAGTAAATAAGTTATACAACGTACAAAAGTAGTAGTGCCATCATAAGCGCGAATAAGGCAGTGGCTTCTGAAAATGCAAAACCTAGTATAGAATAAGAAAATAATTGATTTTTTAAAGAAGGATTTCTAGAAACACCTAAAATTAAACAACCAAATACAACACCTATTCCTACTCCTGCCCCTGCTAGCCCTATTGTAGCTAAACCTGCTCCTATTAATTTAGATGATTCTAACATAGAGGGTTACGCGTAGTAGTTTTTTTTTTAACGTAGTTACAAAAAATAGATAAAATTATGATTAAATCTTCTATTTTATTAATAGTTCATTTATTTATAAATAACTATTTATAAATAATTATTTAGTTTCTACAAATTGACTTATAAAGTTTTTAGATTTTAAATAATAATTTGAAGATTGTCTACTATCTATCTTTAAAGCATTTTTACCTAATTCGAATACAAAACCTACTGTTATAATACCAATAAAAATTAATACAATAATCAATCCGTATATGTTATTTTCATAACTACTTAACCCAAAAGGGTAAATAACTAATATTTCTAAATCTAATATTAAATAAACTAAAGCAAAAATAAAAAATTTTACACCAAATTGTGTTCTATTTTGTCCTAAAAAACTATGAAAACCACATTCAAATATACTATATTTTTCCTGGTAAGGATTGTGCGGAGCTAATACAAAATTCAATGCTAAAAAAAGCAAAGTAATAATTGAAACTAAAATAAAAAGAAAAGTTATGCTACTCATTTAATTATTAAATAATATTTGTACCAATATGGTACCCATGCTTAGTCATTCTTTGTTAATAAACAAAAATAATAATATTATTAATGTTATGTTTGAAATAATAAAAGATATAGGGCTAGAAATAGTTATATGTTGAATAGCATATTTTTTACCTTCTACATCTGATATTACTAAATTTTTTTCTTGAATTTTTGATTCAACATTATCAGGTAAACTAAAAAACATTTCTTTTATAATTGTTAAATAGTAAATACCCCCTATTACACTAGTTAATATAGCGATTAAAGCCAAAAATATTAGACCATTATCTATTGCAGCACTTAATACCATTTGTTTGGCAAAAAATCCTACTAGTGGTGGAATTCCAACAAAAGAAAAAATGGTAATACTTAAACTAATACTCAAGACAGGATTAATATAAAAATAACCTTTTAATTGATTTACCAATTGAATAGGTGAATTATTTTTTTCTAATAATTTTTGGTGTTCTCTATTTTCAACTGTGTAGAAATATAATGTATAACCGATAGCTAATAATATTATAAAAGCATTTAAATTACTTATTGTATATTGAGTAAGGTAAAATAAAAAGGCTTGACTTGATTCTATATTACAGATACCTAAAGCTAATAAAATAAATCCTACGTGAGATATAGTACTATAAGCAAATAATCTTTTAATTCTAAATTGTGTTAAACCAACTACTGTACCTACTATTAATGAAAATAAAGAAGTTATTAATAATATATAAGTTCAATTATTAGCAAAATTATTTTTAGTATAATATACTAATTGTAGTAATAATACAAATATCGAAACTTTTGCCACTATAGCTACAAATGTAGTTACTACGGTAGGTATAGCATCATAAACATCTGGTGATCAAAAATGGAAGGGTGCAGCACTAACTTTAAACAAAAATCCTATTGTAAATAATATAAAAGATATATTAATATAATTAGGTTTATATCACAAATTTAGGTATGTTAAATCACTTATATTAGTTATTATGTATATATTATCTAAACTAGTACTTCCTGTATTAGAATATATTAAAGCGGTACCTAAGAGTATAAAACAAGAACTCAATCCCCCTAATAAAAAATATATCAATCCACCTGTCGTAGATAATTCCGAATTTCTATATATCGTACTTAATATATATAGTCCGTAACTCTGCAACTCTATAGCTAAAAAGATAGATATTAAATCATTAGTAGAGATTAGCAAAACTGCTCCAGTTACCACAAATAATATAATTAAAGGGTATTCTAATATTTTAAATTGTTCAAATTTTTTCCCTAAACTCACACCAGAATTATTTGAAAAAATATTTCCTATGTTAATAGTAGCCGGATAAAAACTTGTTAAAACAAGAACTATTGCGCTAACCATAAACAAGAAAATATGAAAAACATTATTTAGATTAGAATAACACAATAAACCTCCATGCAACCCAATACCTTTAGCGGATAGTGCTAAAGAATAATAACTTATAGACATACAATAGATAAGACCTATCATACTAGTTCTATTATAAAGGATAGCCATATCACGTCTTAAATTTACGGCATTTGAAAGTAAAATAATTAATATAGTCACAAATAAAATAAGGCCAATACAAGATTTGAACTTAATTAAGGCTTAATATTAGTACATAATATTTTATGTATATAAATAAAAAAAAATTGAGGGATTACACGGGTAATAACTCAGACTCGAACTGAGAACCTACCATGCCACAAATGGTTGTTCCACCTATTGAACTATAACTACCTCATTCTGAAAGAGTGATTCGAACACTCACAACTGAACATCAAAAATCCATGACCTACCTATTAGCCTATTTCAGATTTTTTTAACTAAAAATTAAAAAAAAACTTTATTCTATAGACGATGGGATTTGAACCCATACGGAGTTTATTTCCAGCTGCGCCTAAAACAACCCTGTCTACCGTTCCAGCACATCCATAAAAAAAACTAGGTTTTTATCTAAACACTTAAATCTTTACCATTTACCTAATTTAACTATATCTGCTTTTAATTGAAAAAACATCTTTGGTAATTTAATTGAAATTAATATTTAGTTATTATAAGACTTATAGGATTTGAACCTATATTTTAATGATTAAAAGTCACATGTATTTACCATTATACTAAAGTCTCTAATACCCTTAAAGAATTATCTTTAAGGATATTAGCTGATTAAAATTAAATTACCAATATATAATACTTAAGAATTCCTTGTATTATCTTCTCGCCAGTTCCTAATTATATTGACTGAAAATCAGTCATAAATATCTGAACCTGCATGTAATAACCCTATACCTTTAGCGTATAATCCTAATGCATAGTACTTTATTCGCATACAATACGTAACACATATAATACTAAGGCTATTAGAAATACTAGCCATATCACGTCTTAAATTCACGGCATTTGAAAGATAAATAATTATAAAGGTAACAAATAAAATGAGCCTGGTATAGGATTTGAACCTATATAAACAATGTATGAGATTGTTATTCTAACCATTAAATTAACCGGGCTGCTTAGAATAATTAAATTAACTGGTATAAAAAAAAAATTTGCCCGTGATAGGATTTGAACCTATAGCCTAAACAACTTCAACGTTCCGCTCGACCAATTGAGCTTCACAAGCTTTAATATGTTTTTACCCATTAACTTTTTGTATAATAAAAATTTTGACCTTAATTTGTATTGTTTAATTTATTATTTGGAGATACTAGGATTCGAACCTAGCCTTTCAACATGCAACGTTGACATTCTACCAAATAAATTATATCCCCTATTATAAAATATGAAACTAATAATAATTATATTTCTATTTAAGTATTTAAAGTAAAGTAAATTATATTTTTATTTATAATTATATAGTGTATTTATACATTAAAAATTAAACTACTCATTGGATAATCTAATACATTTAATATTACTGAAGGATAAATACCTAATACTACTGTAAATATTACCAATATAAATAACATAATAAATTCTCTTTTATTTAAATCTAACATTCCTTGTTCAATAAATTTAGTAAAGGATCCTCCAAATGCTATTCTATTAAATAAATAAATACTATACGCAGCTGAAAATACTATAGAAGAACATGCTAATATACCTAATACAGGTAATTTTTCTAAAACTCCGTATAAAGACATAAATTCCCCTATAAAATTAACAGTTAATGGAGCTCCACAGTTACCTAAAGATAGTATAAAGAACAATATAGCAAAAATAGGCATTAATTGAGTAATACCTCTGTAAAAATAAATACTTCTAGTTCCTGTTCTGTCATAAAGAACACCACCTGCTGCAATAAATAAACCACTAGATACAAAACCATGAGCTAATCCTAGTACTACACTACCTTCTAATCCTTGAAGAGTATTACTGAATATACCTATTAAATAAACAGATGCGTGACAAACTGAACTATATGCAATTAACTCTTTTATGTCGGTAGTTCTTAAAGTACTAAAACTAGCATAAATAATTGTTATTACACCTATTGTATATATAATAAAAGTATAATTCAAAGAGGCTTTAGGTAATATAGGTAATATTAATCTAAATATACCGTATAAACTTAATTTTAATACAATAGCAGCCAAAACTATACTTCCACCTAAAGGAGACTCAACATGGGCTTTTAGTAATCAATTATTTAAAAATATTGTAGGAGTTTTTACTGCAAAAGCTATAAATATACCTATAAATAAAATTTTTTGTGTATTAAATTCAAAGTTTAATTTAAATAAAGTGTCAAAATCCGTACTACCCATTGTAGAAGATGTACTTAAAATAGATAATAATAAAAACAATGATCCTCATAATGTATATAGGAAAATATAGTAACTAGCATTTACTTTATTATCTGACCCAAATATACCTATTAATATAAATAAAGGAGGTAATATACTTTCAAAAAAGATATAAAATAACATAATATCTAAAACCATAAATACCATTAACAGTAATGTTTCTAATAATAACATGATTATTAAATAAGATTTAATGTTTTCTTTTATAGAATCTCAATTAGCTAATAAAGCTATAGGCATAATTATTGTAGTTAATAATACGAAAAATATTGATACTCCATCTACACCTAAGTATATATCAAACAGTTGTATATTATAGTGTTCTTGTACGTACTGAAATTGATTAGTACTGCTATTAAATAATATAAATATCACTAATGATATAACTAAATTTAATATACTAGTAACTAGAGCTACGCCTTGTTCTATTCTTCTAGCATTAAGACTAGAAATTATGACTATACCTATAACGGGTATAATAACTAATAGGGATAATAACATATAAAATAATTTAGTTTTTTTTCATAGACATAAATAAATATCACCATATATATGGAGTCTATGGCTAGAGCTTATCTATAAGCTTTAATTTTATACTCAAATTATAATTTATTAGAGATAAACTAAAAATAAATCTAAAATTTATTTTCGACGTTAAAGACTATATTCTACCAAATAGCATTCTACATGTAACGTTTATATTATCCTTGAATATCCAAGAAAGGACTTGAACCTTTAAGACTTTCGTCAACAAATTTTAAATTTGTCATGTTTACCAATTTCATCACTCGGACTCTGCCCCACTCGTCATAGGTTGAGGTAGGCACGTTTTTTTTTATTTGACCTAATACGTAATATAAAAACTCTAATATTATTATTTATATTCAACTGAGATTTTTTATCAATTTTTTTATATTATGGGTAGTCAGATTCGAACTGACACATACCAATTGGAAGCTGGCTGGTCTACCATTAACTTATACCCACTTTACCTATCAAAAGACTTGAACTTTTATAATTACTGTCATGAGCAGTATACTTTACCAATTAAGCTAAACAGGCTTTAAAAATAGAATTTAAAGGATATTAATATAATATATTTCTATTTATTATTTTTTTTTAATTAATATATTACTATTACTTCTTAACATTTTTGAAAAAATATACTACATAAAATTCGAATCTATAACTGTTCACGTCTGTTAAATAGGCCCTAAATATTTTTAGTTAAATACTAGTATAAACTAAAAATAAAATTTTACGCAGGTAAAGGAGTTGCACCTCTATCAATTCCGGTCATGAGCCGAACGTGTAACTAGTCCACCAACCTGCTTAGACTAGACAGGATTCGAACCTGCAAAAGTAGCATTGAAAGAGCTATGTCTTACCTGTTGACTTCTAATCCATAATAAGCTCAGTGCAAGTATCGCACTTGCTTCTATTGATTACAAAACAATTACATTACTTTTATGCTAACCAAGCTACTTTAATAGCTAAATTTAGATATATGTATAAATAGTAATCTATAAAATTAGTATTTTGTTCTTAAAAATTTCTGAATTCTTACAAATAAAACCTATATTGTTTTCGTATTATTATAATACGTATATTTAAGAAATATCTTAAGATAAGCCTCGTGCCTATATGCTTTCAGCACTTATCTTTAACCAACTTAGCGTCCCTGCCGTGCCTATGTTATCTATTTATCTTAGTGAAAGAAACATCCCATTTCTCGTTTAAGTTATTACACTTACAACAAGTATATTTTGAATTTACTCATCTGTTTAGTTTATTGTAAAATAAAAAATAGTTAATATTTGGACACATAAACAACAGGTAAACCATAGGTTAGTAACAATTATCTCCTCTAAAATTAGAATAAACTAATCTTAGATTTAATCATTCTTGTTCCTTTCGTACAAAAGTTCGTTCTTATTATATTCTAATTCCCCCTAGAAGATAGAAACCATACTGTCTCACGACGTATTTAACCCAGCTCATGTAACTTTTTAATCGACGAACAGTCGCACCCTACATAGTTTCTGCATCCATGAGGATAAGTTAAGCCGACATCGAGGTGCCAAACCGCGCACTCATTATGTACACTCTTGCGCAAATTAGCCTGTTCTGTGTGTTATCATATAAATGAACTTCCCTTTTTTTCAAAAGGGTTCAGACTATGTCTTCATTAAAAATTTTTATAATTTAATAGTTTATTGAATTATCTATTTACCTGCTATTCAACCTTTAACTGCAAATGCTCCAACATGTCGCTTAGATGCTGTCATAGAATAAGCAATATTAGATCTTACATTTCCTCTTAAAAATCTTGTACTTTTTCTTTGGAAAGAAGAATCTATATTTTTTAATCCTCCTTTTCAACGATAAGCGAAAACGGATCTATCTGATCTAAATCGTCTAGTTAATCTTCCTTTTAATTCTATTCTAACTCCAGCTATATTTTTATATTTAATTGAGTTATAAATATTATTAGAAATATTACTAGTATTTTTTTTGTAAGTACTCATTAATAATTTAGCTAAATTACCATTTTTTATATTTGAAATTATTTTTAAATTTCTAACTTTATTTCTAAATATATCCCTTTTTTTTTGTAAAAAGGCTCTTTCTTGTACAGTGTTAACTAGAGGTAAAGAAACTTTATTTAAAATTCTATACATTTCTTTTAAACGATGTATTTTTTCTTTTTTTAATCTTAAAGCCATGAAATTTGTAAATAAATCAGGATGATTTGTAAAATATTTCAAACTAACTATATTATATTCAATTTTCTTATTTTTTAAAATTTGAATTTTATTTAAAAGATTAGTTAAAGTTACTAACATATTTACTTTATTAAATTTATTTATGTTTAAAGAAAATAATAAACTATATTTTCTCAATCTTCTTAAGTGTAAATCTAAATAATGAGATATTAATTTACTTCATATTTTAGTTAAATAAATATGTTTTAGTTTTTTAAATCTATTTAAATTTTCTATTTTTGATTTAATATACGTTTTTTTATACATTATACGAGGAAGAAATATATATTTTCTCTTAAAATAAAGAATTATTGTATGTAATTTTCTTAAATTAAATTTGTATAATAAAGAAAACTGTTTTATTAATTTTGCATTTACAATATAACTCATATTTAAATATTTATTTTTCAAAAACTCTTTTTCTTTGTTTAAAACATATAATGTTATAATAATTTTTTCATTGGTATGTTTAATTTCAGCACTACTTGTATAAATTCTTCTCAAAAAATCTCGTCTTTTTTCAAGTAAAATTTTTTTAGGCATTTCTATGAAATAACCATCTTTGAAAAATAAATTAAAATAACTTTTTATAATTTTATTTACGTTAGAATTAAAAGCAGGTATATTACTTAAAATTTCTTTATTAAAGGAATAGATAGTATTTTTTCATTCTTTAGAAAAAGAAGGTAAATATTTATCATATCCTATCCCATTTTTTTTTATTTTAAATTCTACTGGTTTAGAGTTATTATTCAAATTATGTTGAAAGATTTTATTTTTATTCATTAGAATATTTATTACAGTATCTTATTTTTTCTTTAATTATAAAATTTTTAATGTTGGATAGTTAAAAGGGATTATTGTTTAATTAATTGTACATAAAAACTCACCCTATAGTCGTTGAACGTTTTTATTTTATTCTATGTATTAAAATAAAAATCGCTTCAAGTTTATTAAAAAATAATTCTTGAAATTTACCCAATTTATAGTAATTATTTTAATTATTATAAAGTATGACAATACATACTTTATATTCTTTTTTAAAATATTATAGGACAAACATCCCTAGCGTAGCTTTTCCAATAATCCAAGATCTTTCCTTATTGTATCTTGTGATCCTATGCCCTGCTTACGCAACTGTAAGATTTGTAGAAAATCAAACAGTAAGGCAGGATTTAGCCGTTGAGCTTTTTAGATATTAACAAAGATTATAAATAATCCAAAAAACATTAGAATAATCCTTAGAATATTCATAATGTTTTTAATATCTCTACTTTCTATGTAGTGAAAATCCTACCTAATTTTAAATATATTTTATACTAACGTATGTATATATCTAATTATAGATGATTAATAATAGTTATCTTTTGGATAACTATTAAAAATAGCAAACTAAAATATTATTTTTAGACACTCCTGTTTACTCTTTACAGGGTCTGTGCCCCACATAAACTGTCTCCTAGCGATAGTTCCTCACAAAGG
>Ga0265798_10002144_pt1 | contig 29372 bp, 24 predicted proteins | sample P3T30metagenome_FD_192430 | JGI IMG/M metagenome (GOLD analysis project Ga0265798, IMG submission 192430) | Plant litter microbial communities from East Loma Ridge, Irvine, California - P3 T30 | ecosystem: Environmental > Terrestrial > Plant litter > Unclassified | place: USA: California...
CCATTGTTTAATCAAAAGAATTAAAAGGTATGATTCCTAACGTTATTAAAGAAATCATCGATCTGGGAGATGGAAGAAGCATCTCGATCGAAACCGGTAAACTTGCTAAGCAGGCAGACGGCGCAGTAGTAGTACAAATGGGCAATGCAATGCTGCTTGCCACTGTAGTATCTGCACGTTCTGCAAGCCCAGGTATAGACTTTTTACCACTTACGCTGGATTACCGCGAAAAATTTGCCGCTGCTGGTCGTTTTCCCGGAGGCTTTTTTAAGCGTGAAGCCAGGCCAAGCGATGGCGAGGTATTAACCATGAGGTTAGTAGACCGCGTATTGCGCCCGCTTTTCCCTAAAGATTACCATGCCGAAACGCAGGTAATGATACAGTTAATGAGCCATGACGATGAAGTTATGCCCGATGCTCTTGCTGGCCTTGCTGCCTCTGCTGCACTAGCAATTTCTGACCTTCCATTTGAAACACTTATTTCTGAAGTACGTGTAGCAAGGATAGACGGCCAGTTTATCATTAACCCAAGCAAAGCACAACTTGACCTTTCTGACATTGACATGATGATAGGAGCCTCTATGGACTCTATTGCAATGGTAGAAGGCGAGATGAAAGAGATATCTGAACTTGAAATGATCGAGGCTATTAAATTTGCCCACGAAGCCATTAAAGTACAGATTGCTGCACAGCTAAGACTACAGGCTGCTGTAGGTAAAAAAGAAGTACGAACGTATGAGCAGGAAAAAAGCGACGCTACCGTACTGGCTAAAGTTCGCGAACTTTCTTACGATAAATATTTTGCAATTGCCAGCGAAGGTTCTGCAAAACATGAACGTACCGAAAAATTTGCTACAGTAAAAGAAGAAGTAAAAGCGTTATTTACAGATGAGGAACTGCTTGAAAACGGCGACCTTATAAGCAAATACCTTTCTAAAACTAATAAAGAAGCTGTTCGTAACGTAATCCTTGACAATGGCACACGCCTTGACGGCAGGAAGACTAACGAAATTCGCCCTATATGGTGTGAGGTAGATTACCTTCCGTCTACACATGGGTCGGCTTTATTTACAAGAGGCGAAACTCAGGCACTTGCTACAGTAACCCTTGGTACATCTCGTGAGGCTAATATTATAGACCGCCCTACAGAGCAGGGAGAAGAGCGTTTTTACCTGCACTACAACTTCCCTCCTTTTTCTACCGGCGAAGCTAAACCGCTACGTGGTACATCAAGGCGTGAAGTAGGCCATGGTAACCTTGCACAACGTGCCCTTAAAAATATGATCCCTCAGGATAACCCGTACACTGTACGTATCGTTTCTGAAGTATTAGAATCTAACGGTTCATCATCTATGGCTACCGTATGTGCAGGTACTCTTGCACTAATGGATGCCGGTATCCAGATGATCAAACCGGTTTCTGGTATTGCAATGGGACTTATATCTGACGATGAAACAGGCCGTTGGGCTGTATTATCTGACATTCTTGGAGACGAAGACCACTTAGGTGATATGGACTTTAAAGTAACCGGTACTGCCGATGGTATTACTGCTTGCCAAATGGACATAAAAATAAAAGGACTTAAGTATGAGATCATGGAGAAAGCTCTTGAGCAGGCTCGTGATGGCCGTCTTCATATTCTTGATAAATTAGTTGAAGTTATAGATACTCCAAGAACAGAAGTAAAACGCCACTCTCCTAAAATTATTAAAGTTACTATTCCTGGTGCATTTATAGGTGCGCTTATAGGCCCGGGTGGTAAAGTTATACAGGAACTGCAAAAAGCTACCGGTACAACTATCGTTATTAACGAGGTTGATGAGCAGGGCGAAGTAGAAATTCTTGGTACAAACCCAGAAGGTATACAGGCGGTTCTTAGCAAAATTGACTCTATTATATTTAAACCACAAGTGGGAGAAACATATAGCGTTAAGGTTATAAAAATGCTTGATTTTGGTGCAGTGGTAGAATATCTTAATGCTCCTGGAGCAGAGGTGTTACTTCATGTATCTGAACTTGCATGGGAACGTACAGAGAACGTAACCGATGTGGTAAACATGGGCGATGTTTTTGATGTTAAATACATTGGTATAGATCCTAAAACACGTAAAGAAAAAGTATCGCGTAAAGCGTTGCTTCCACGTCCTCCAAGAGATGAGAATTATGTTCCAAGAGAGCGTGATGACCGTCCAAGGGATAATGACCGTGGTGGTTATAACAACAGAGACAATCGCGGACGTGATAACCGCGGACCGGGAAGAGACGACAGAAACTCTCGTGACCGTGCTCCAAGGGAAGAACGCCGTAATGACGACGCTCCACAATCATCTGAAAATAATGAGCCTACGGAATCATAATTTATAGGGTGTTAATTTATAAAGGACCTGCTACTGAAAAGTGGCAGGTTTTTTTGTGCTTATTTTTTTCGCTTTATGATTTGCAAAATTTGCTACATTTATAACTCACTTAAAGATAATGAAACACCTGCTTTTTATAGTTTTATGTGTTGCCACAAGTTGCTCTAAAAAAATAAATTTAGCTGCAGATACAGCGAAAGTAAAAAATACAAAAGATACTATTACTTACTTACCCGTAAGAACATTATCTATAACAGGCGATTTTGATGGTGATGGCAAACAGGACATTTTATATCAATTTTTAGCCGATAGCACCGGTCACAGGGTAGAAAAAATACCCGCATTTGAAAACGAGACCTGGGAAGAAATTGTAGATTACTATGGTAGGCGTGGTTATTACACAGCTTTATCGGTAAAACGAAACCCTATAGACACACTCAGCTTTGGTTTTTCGCAAAGTTTGTATTGTCTTATAAATATTGGCGATCTTAATAACGATAAGCGCGACGAAATTGCTGTAGTGCCGGACAGAATAGATTTTTCACGCCATAATTATTGCTATATATATAGCCTGTGCAACGCCACTTGGAAAGAACTTTTTAGTTTTAATGTTCACGAAGATGCTTTTGATTACACAGGTGAGGCACCACCCATTTTTACCAACATTCCTGAAGTACTCGAGTATCGTAACCACGAATGGCGCTTTTATGATTATTTAGATATGGATTATGAAAACGTAGAACAGGTAGGGCAAATGAAACCTCTTAAAGTAACCGGCTGTAATTAAGCTTTAATAGTACAGCATAGCATAAGTGTGTTGGTTTTTTTCCTACTTTTAAGTTTTTAAAAACCAGCCACACCCATGAAATCAAAACTACTCCTGTTATTATTCTGCCTTACAGCTTTTACAGCAATTGCAAAACCTATTACCATTAAGGGCATAATTAACGGCAAGTTACCTGAAATATTATATTATACTGCCCCGGTTAATGGAAGCTCTGGTTTTGATTTTTCGCACAAAGCTAAAATGGATACACATGGTAACTTTGAAATTAAAATTGATATAGATGCCGTAACCTTTATTGATATTTATTACAAATACCAGCCTGCAGGATCTATAGTTGCCACTCCGGGGAATACTTATGGAATTACCATAACAGAAAATGACGGTAAAATTAATTCTGTATTTACGGCAAAAGATCTGGAAGGCCAAAATGCCTATAACAAAATGCTTGGTAGCAACAGAATGTCATCTGCACTTGGCATCGCTAAAGAAATAGGAAATTTAGGCACAACCGATGCAATACAAAAATTAATCGATGAAAAAGACATAGGTGATGTTGCACGTTTTCAGTCACTTTATAATGCTAAAGTGATATCTTCTGACTTTCTTGACGCTATTAAAACAGAACGCAAATATTTTTATGCAGTTGCCTTGGGTTACGGAATAATGACCAAAGAATATTTTGATGAAAAAACAAATACTGTAATTTCTCCGGCTCCGGAATTTTTTAAATTATGGGGAAATATGCTTGACAAATACGGTACTAATTTTAATGAGTTGCATAAAAATCCTTACGGCTATCGTTACCTGCAAATTTACAAAGTATACAAGCTTTACGAAGATGCTAATTTTAAACCTATAGTCAATAACAGTATGTTAGATCTCTTTACAACAAAAAGAGCATGGTTTACAGATAGTAATTTAGAATATTATGTAGCAGCTTACTTAAGTTTTGACCTCATGGAAGGTATGAAAGAAGAAGTTTTATTAGATATGTATGATGCGTTTAAAAAAGAATTCCCTAAAAGTGGCTACATAAAATACCTTGACCCGTTAATAGCTCCGCTTGCTGAATTTCGTAAGCAAAAAACGTCGCTTCCCGCAAATGCCAGTTTTGTTAATGATTATGCAAACGTAAATTCGGTTGACGAACTCATTAAAAAATTTCCGGGCAAAAAACTTTATATCGATGTGTGGGCTACATGGTGCGGACCATGCCGTGATGAATTTAAGTATAAGGCAGAACTTTACAAGCTACTAAAGGCTAATGATATTACTGTTGTGTATGTATCTATTGATGACGATGAAAGGGATGAAGCCTGGAAAAAAATGATTAACTTTTATGGACTTGAAAGTTACCATATAAGGACTAATAAAACTTTTAGCAACCAGCTGTATTATTTTTTTAACGTTTCGGGAACTATAGCAATCCCGTGGTATTTACTTGTAGGCGCCGATGGAACAATTGTATCTAAATATGCTGCCCCACCATCTGAAATGGATAAACTGGAAAAAGAGATCAGTAAGCTATAGCTTATTAATCTCTTTTTAAAATACTTATAGATGCGCTTTCGTTCTTCTTTAAATCAGAAAGTACTTCGAAGGTACGCTCACCATCAATAAGCCGTATCATAGCAGTGTTAGGAGCTATAGTACCCTCATTAACAGCTACAATTTTAAAAACATTCTTTTTTACAAGGTTTACGCTGATTACCTTCTTCCTGGTGCTTACGGCGTAGTTTCTTAATATAAGTTCGTCGTTTTGGTACACATTAATAACATCGCCGTCTTCTTTACCATTATCCCAAATTTCTAAATCTACTTTTTTAGACTCTACAAATATGGTAAGCGTTTGTTCTTTAATGAGCTTATTAACCTTTAAACTGTCTAAAAGTGCAATTGGATTAGCTTTTACCTTAACCTCTGCTTTTACATCTTTTGTTTTTTGCAATTTTTTATTGGCCTTCGCTAATTCTTCATACAGTCCTACAGAGCCTATTAAAACCATTGTGCCATCTATGCACTTTTGCCTGTTTTTAAAAAGCCCTTTAAATTTCCCCTCTAAATTGCTGTTCTTGTTTACAAGCTTAACTTTTCCGGCAAAATTTATAAAGCAAAACATATCATCGCTCACCGGCGATTTTGTGTACAGAACGCCTTCTTCCTTAAAAACAAAATCTTTTGTTGCAGCATTGTAGGTGCCTTTTATATTATTCTTTGTTTCGTGTGCACCGCCTAAATCGGTTACAGAGAAACCACTTACCACTCCTTTGGTTTCTGTAAACACTAACCTGTAGGGTATAGATTCTTTTACATTGCCATTAAGCATCACCGCGCCATAAAATTCATATTTCTTTTGTGCAAAAAGCATAAAAGACGACAGCAAAAATGTTAAAAGAAATTTAGCTTTCATTACTATTGTTATATATTTGATACAAACTTAAAATTATAAATATGAAACTAAAATTATTATTTTCGTTAATTGCATTGGTGTTTGGTTCTTTAACTGCATCTTATGCTTCATTTCCAGTTCAAAGAACGGTAACTAACAATAACGTAACTGTTGTTGCAGCAGACGATGATGACACTGCAGCATTAACTTCGCCTGCAGCAGGCGGAACTAACCAGGTTACTGCATTACTACTGTGCATTTTTCTTGGTGTGTTAGGTATTCACCGTTTTTACCTTGGGTACATATGGCAGGGAATTGTACAGCTTCTTACTTTGGGTGGTTTCCTAATCTGGTGGATTATCGACCTTGTTAGAATTATAACCGGCGAACTTCAGCCTAACGGTGGCAGCTATACTAAAACTTTATAGTAGCACAATAATAACATGATAACATCCCTATACTACAAGTAGTATAGGGATGTTTGCATTAGTAGCATGGCGTTAATGTGCTTCAGGTTAGTTTTCTTTTAAAACTTACCCATTAAATAACTTATTGCGGTTTATGCTCCTGCCCTTTCTTATAAGCCACGCATGGTAAGAACTGGGCACGTCGTGCATCCATCGTGGCAATAATAAAATAATAAGGTACACATCTAAATGCGATACGATACCAAAAATAACAGCAAGCGCTAAAGGAATGCCTCCATATGCAAAACCTATAATAGATATAAAGGCAACAAATAATGTTATACCCCACAGTTTAGAGAGCAGGGCGTGCGTACAGGTTTCTTTGCCAAACTTTAAAAAACTAAACACGTAGGTTAAACCCTCCATTACAAAAATAGTTGCTATTGCGTAACGGTTATTTACAATAATTTCGGGGTTAAGCAGCCATGCGCACCAACCGGTGCAAAGCCAGAAAACAACATCTATCTGGCTGTCCATACGGCGAAGCTTTTCGGTAGACAGCCCCTGGTTCCGGGCAATGATTCCATCAAAAATATAAGAGAGTGTGCCAAGCAATATTAAAAACATTAGTAAGAGTCTGGCGCTATCATCACAGGCATAAGTTATGGCAATCATAACAGGCCCCAGCACGAGGCGAAAAGCTATAAGCAGGTAAGGGATGTTTTTCATGACATTGTTTCGTTTAGATTTAAAGATTATGTGAGTAGCACCTTTTAACATATCCAAATCTACTGCGAAAACAACAATTATAGTTGTTCTTACAAATTAAAATAAAACATAAATTTGCGATAATCGCAAAACACATGAATTATCACGATACACTTTTAAAAGCAATCAGGCTCAGGTCTGGCACAACTGCATCATTAATAGATGTTGTAGCAACCATTCTTAACATCAGCTACGATGCTGCGCACAGAAGGGTATCGCAAAAAAGCAAATTTTCTATAGAGGAGGCCATTTTATTGTGCCGATACTTTGGGCTGTCTATGGATGTTCTTTTTAACGACGGTAGTAAAGTAATTGTCGAAAAAACAAGCGAAATACGTACCATGGCCGATATGGGCAGGTATTTTAAAGAATCGGCAGAGAAGCTTGCCGCTTACCTGGAGCAGGCAGACGCGCAAATGTTTTATTCGGCTAAAGATATCCCGCTATTTTATACCATAGGCGGTACACTGCTGTCTAAATTTAAGCTTTATGTATGGCTCAACTTATTGGCAGGCAATCAAAATCAGGATCGATTTGAGGCTTTTACAGTAGATGAGTCGCTCTTACAGCACAGCACTAAACTTAAAGCCGTTTACGACCATGTAGAGGTAAACGAAATATGGAATGACACCACCATAAACAGCACCCTGCAGCAAATATATTATTTTTTTCAATCGGGGTTATTGTCGCTGCCCAATGCATTACTGCTGGCCGAAGACCTGAAGAAAATATTACAAACCGCCGAAGGCCGCTGCTGCAATGGTAGCAATAACTTTCATTTATATTATAATGAGCTTCTTATCCTTAATAATAATGTGCTGGTATCATCGGCAAGGCAACAGTCGCTTTTTGTACCTTACACCATGCTGGGCTACTTTATAACCCAAGATACAGATACCTGCACCAACGCTGCCGATTATTTTAAGCACCAGGTTAAAAATTCTAAATCGCTTAACCTTTCGGGCACACGCGACAGGAAATTATTCTTCAATAAGGCACACCAGAAAATAGATTTTTACATCCGGAAGATGGAAACCGAAGTTGATTTGGGTTTTTATTAAAAATAATTTACTTGGCAACGCAACCTTTTATCAGCTGTACTGACTATAGGATATAACATAAAATTGCTAATTATGAAAACTAAAATCTATTTATTGCTGTTGGCCGGTATTATGCTGGCATCATGTTCTACTGAGAACATTAGCGAAAACACGATTACAGATGCAAATCAACTTACCCTAAACAAGGTAGAAACGTATTTTCCATCTAAAGAAACGTATGAAGACAGTACAGCAATTCAATGGGTACGTAAAAATGTACAACATTTTGAAAATGGCCTTATAGTTGCCGATAGTACTTATAACTATATGCATGAGTTAGAATCTACCACGGTACGTGCCTACTCTGCCACAGCAGCCTCTATAATTACTTATGACTTTAATAACAATACAGCCATGTCGACAACACTTTTTACCTATGACAATCTTGGCCGGATCATCGAATTGTCGGTTAACTCATCAGATATTAACTACCGCAAAACAATGGCCTATGCTGCCGACAACTCATGCACTGTTACAAATCACTATGATGAAAGCGGTGAAAGCGAAGTATGGGGTACATATATTGCCAATGTCGAGGGGCTATTATATACGCGCAACTCTCCTAACGAAAATGAGATCTTAATTTTTGAAGGTGGAAAACCCGTAATCTATAAACAGGAAATGTTAGACAGCAATACATTAATAAACATGGAATATTATGATGTACCTGTACCTGCTAATCGTTTAAAAACGGTAACGCAAATTAATAATATAACACTGACGGGTAATTTATTAGAGTCAGTTTCAGGAAATTCAGACCACTATTTAAAAAGCCTGGAAGGTTGGTGTTATTACGAGAGCACGTTTAACGATTTTAATTATATAACCCGAACTTTAATTATGACTATGCCTAACCAAAGTACTCAGGAAATTTTTTACTATTACAATGAGTAAACACTACAAACTGCCTTAAACTATATTACACCAACGAACACCAACCCTCCTTGAACCAGGAAGAACTCATAAAAGGCTGCATTAAGAATAACTCCCGCTCTCAGGAGGAGCTATATCTTTTGTATAAAGACACGCTTTTTATGCTGAGTTTAAAATACTGCCGTAACGAGGCCGAAGCCGAAGACAACCTGCATAATGCCTTTATAGAAATTTTTACAAGCATAGGCAAATACAAGAACTCAGGATCGTTTGAAGGCTGGATGAAACGCATTACTATAAATAAGGCCATAGACAGCTTTAAAAAAACATTGCAGCTGGTACCTGTAAAAGATGATGTTAAGGATGATGCCACGGTTACTGATGATGAGATGAACCTCCCTGCAGATTACATATTACAACTTGTACAACAATTGCCAGACCAGTACCGACTGGTATTTAGCTTATACGAACTTGACGACTATTCGCATAAAGAAATAGCGGAGATGCTTCAAATTTCAGAAAGCACCTCAAAATCTAACCTGCACCGGGCAAAGGCTATTTTAAAAGAAAAGATTACTAACAGGCACTCCTACCCTAATTACAGCTTGAGCAATGGAAAATAACAAAGACATAGGGAAAGCGTTTCGCGAAAAGCTCGACGGCCTGCAAAAGCAACCCGGCAATGCGGTGTGGGATGCCATAAAAAATGACCTGCCAAAAAACAAACCGGGACTTTTACCTCTATTCTGGACAGAGGCTTCTAATACCATTAAAGCGATCGTGTGGAGTCTATTATTGGCTTTAATTGTAGTATCAGGCTATTATACTATTGAAAGCAACGAACATAATGAAGGTGGCAATGCAACAGAAAGCACACCTAACGGTAATAACAGCAATGCCGGAGGCAATACTTTAAATACAGGCAAACCGCTAAATAAAAGTCATAAAGTACAAAATGAGAGCAGCATTGTAGATGATGGTGTAGACAATATAAATAACGATACATCCGGTTCTGCAAAAGGGGAGCAACCTAAAGACATATCCGGCAAAGACGTTAAGGGAACGACCATAAAAGATGTAAATAAAACGGAGAGTGACTATAGGATTAATGGTAAAAGCGCCTCGTATGGTAATTACAGTAAATCGGGCAAGTCAGCAAAGGGCAACAGTGTTGTAACGTCTGTTAAAAATAATGGCTCAAAAGCTACCCGGGCTGATTACAAAAAGGCATCTAATGCAAATAGTAAAACTACATATACGGAATCAGCTTTAAATGCGAAAGCAAATAAAGACAGTCAGCTTGGTAATAGAGGCTCCTATTCTAACACTAACAAAAAGAAAAAGAGTCGGTTAACAGTTGCGAATACGACACAAAACACCACAAAAAATACAGAGGGGCCTGAGACAGAAGTCGGCTTTAGCAGCAATGGTGATATTAGTGAGGCAGCGGGTACTAAAGCAAATGGTACTGACAGTGCTAATATTCCTGCCCATGGAACTAGTCCCGAAACCGCTTTGATAGTAAGAGATACCACTTCGCAAGCACCTGATAGCCTTAGCAATAGTGCATTGACTGAAAGCTTAGCTATTTGTAAAGACACCGCTGAGACAAACGTAACAAAAAGCAACCAAGTAACGGGTGCAAACTTTAAGCGCTTTTATATTTTTGCGTACACCGCACCTACAGGTTTTAAATTTAAAAACGATGCAATACAAGATTCTACTTTTACCGGTAAGGAGACAGCCACAAAAGTTGATTACAATTATGGCCTATACATTGGCTATAATTTTAATGAGACGTGGAGCGTGCGAACGGGAATTAAGTTAACCGGTTTGCAGCATACCATTAAAGACGTAGTACTACAAAACACTTACGCTGTAGTACAGGGAACAGAATTAAACCCTAACAGCTATGTACATGTAATTGCGCCGCAAAATTATGATGCTATTAATTACACCCGCAATGGCTCTAACGCAGCGGTGGTGCAAAATCTGGGCAATACAGAGGGACAGGCTACTGTAAACATCATTCAGAAGGTTGAGTTTGCCGAGGTACCTGTAGAGTTTACCTATAAGCTATTTGGAAGCAAATTTGGCGCAGGAATAACTGGTGGCGTTAGCACAATCTTTACTACAAAAAACATTGTATATGCGCAAAACAGCCAGGGAACAATGTGGCTGGGGAATAATAAAAGCATTAGAGATGTAGGCTTTAGCACCACACTGGGGCTTAATTTTTACTATAGGCCGCTACCCTATTTACAAATTAATGCAGAACCGGTATTTAAATATTACATAAATTCATTTAACAACAGTCAGCCTTATTCTTTTGGGATACAGGCAGGGTTACAATTTAATTTTGATTTATTTGGATCTAAAAAATAAGTTTAGTTAGTTGATTATTAAGCGCTGCCCTATTAAGTTAGGGTGGCGCTTTTGTTAAAGTTTACTTTTACGCTTTTATTGTGTAACTTTTTGTTCGCTCAATACGTATAACTACCTGAATACTTAAATTAACTCAGGATTTTACATGAGACAATTAAAAATTACCAAGCAGGTTACTAACAGGGAAACTGCTTCATTAGACAAATACCTTCAGGAAATTGGAAAAGTAGATCTTATCACAGCAGATGAGGAGGTAGAGTTAGCACAACGCATTAAGGCCGGTGACCAGAGAGCACTTGAGAAACTGACTAAGGCTAATTTACGTTTTGTGGTATCGGTGGCAAAACAGTATCAAAACCAGGGATTAACACTTCCCGATCTTATTAATGAAGGAAATTTAGGGCTTATAAAAGCTGCACAACGTTTTGACGAAACGCGTGGTTTTAAATTTATATCCTATGCCGTTTGGTGGATCCGTCAGTCTATCCTGCAGGCACTTGCAGAGCAGTCGCGTATTGTACGTTTACCGCTTAACAAAATTGGCTCTATAAACAAGATTAATAAAATGTATGCTTTGCTTGAGCAAAGTAACGAGCGTGCCCCATCTGCGGAAGAAATTGCCAAAGAGCTGGACATGACCGTTAATGACGTTAAAGAGAGTATGAAAAACTCCGGCCGCCACTTATCGATGGATGCGCCACTTGTAGAGGGTGAAGACTCTAACCTTTATGACGTTTTACGTTCGGGCGAATCGCCAAACCCTGACAGGGAACTTATTCACGAATCGCTTCGTACAGAAATTGAAAGAGCTCTTGAAACCCTTACACCTCGTGAGGCAGATGTTGTTCGTCTTTACTTTGGTTTAGGAGATCAGCACCCAATGACACTTGAGGAAATAGGCGAAACTTTTGATCTTACACGTGAGCGTGTTCGTCAAATTAAAGAAAAGGCTATCAGAAGGTTAAAACATACTTCCCGCAGCAAAATACTAAAAACATACCTTGGGTAATAAGGCTACGGCAAAAAAGAGCCACCAAAATTTCATATTTTAAATAAATATTGTATTTTGGTGGTTTATTATGCAGTAAATTTACTAAACATACTATAGTACAAACAGTTTCAATAACTGTTCGTTTTTTGATTGATGATTGAACTCCGGCTGATTACCGGAGTTTTTTGTTTTTAAAGGTTGTGTAAAACTGCATGATTATAACGCGGCACAACTCTTAAAATTGTAGGTCATATAAATTTTTGTAGGAATCGATTTCACACTATCAAACAGTGGCGCACCTTCGCTACGCAATACATTAAAAATTAAAACGTAAGATTTCCCGCCAATACTTTTAAAGATACTTCAGATACTTTTGCATTATACTGTGCTGTACTGTTTCTTGTAATAGCATTTACATAGTTAAGCTGCGCCGTGCGCACCTCGAGGGTGGTAATGGTACCTATACGGTACTTCTCCATAGTAATATCGAGATTTTGCTTTGCAATCGCTACATTTTTGGCTTCAAGTTCTACCAGTTCCAGGTTGGTAAGATAGGTTTGATATGCCGATATTAACTGCGAATTGATAGCCTGTGTTTGCTGCTGTATAAGTACATCGGTATTTTCTATTTGCAGTTTAGCGATCTTCTCATTACGCTTTTGTAAAAACCCGTTAAACAGGTTTAAAGATGCCTGCACACCATAGTTAAGGCCTCGAGATGAGTTCTCTCTTGCAAAACCAAGGCTCGATTCGCTCTCAGCAAAAATATAGCCTGTAGTAATTCCTATCCGCGGATAGCGTGTAGACCGCACCTGTTTAAGGTTAAGTTCTGCCACACGTTTATTGATAAGAGCGATTTGTATCTGCGGATTTTGTCCGCCTGCAAGATTCATCAGGTCGGCGAGTTTTAATTTATCATCTGCCACAACAGAGTCGGCCACCACGAATTTACTTGCAAGGTCGCGTGCCATAAGTTCATTAAGAAACGTTTTGGTGTTTTCGTACTGCTCTCTCTGGCGTAAAAAATTTGTCTGGTCGGTATTTAAATCCACCTGAGCATTAAGCACTTCCAGTTTAGCGGCCTTACCTATGGTAAAACGGTTATTTGCTGTAGTAACACGCTGGGTAGATATTACAATGGCAGTATCTAAAGCTTTTAGCATTTGCTGCTGCTGCACCACATTAAAATAAGTAAGCATTACATCATTTACACGGGTAAGCACAGTAAACTTCAGTTCGGTCTCACCCAGTTTTTCAAGTTCCTGCAATTGGTCGTAGCGGGCAAACATCCTGAAACCGTCAAATATGGTCCAGCCAAGGTTAACACCGTAGTTAAGGCTGTTATTGCGTGCGTTGTCCAGGCTTTGCACGGTACCGTCGGCACGTGTCTGGCTGCTGTTCTGAATATTGTTATTTTGCGTTAGCGTTGCCGAAAGTGTAGGCAAAATGCCGGCATTAGCCAGGCTTACATTTTGCTCATCTATCTTAAGGTCGTTGGCCGCAAGTTTTATATCGTAGTTATTTTTAAGCGCAACTGCTACTGCATCTTCCAGAGAAAGTTGCTCCTGTGCAAAGCTGCTGGCCATAAAAAGGATAAAAAATAAATAAAGGCAAAACTTCATAAAAGTGAATATTACAAATCCTGAATAGCATCAAATTCCGGGCGGTGCTTTTTAGGGCGCGACCACATAAAGTAAATAGCCGGTATTACAAACAATGTTAGTACAAGCGAGAACACGGTACCACCCACAATTACCACACCCATACCTATACGGCTGGTAGATGCAGCGCCAAGCGACATTGCAATGGGCAGTGCACCAAGCGCAATAGCTAAGCTGGTCATTAATATAGGGCGAAGGCGCGACTCGGCAGCTTCCATTATCGCTTCATATTTGGGTTTGCCTTCCTCGCGAAGCTGGTTAGCAAACTCTACTATAAGTATACCGTTTTTAGTAACAAGGCCTATAAGCATAATGGTGCCTATCTGGCTAAAGATGTTCCATGTTTGCCCAAACAGCCACAGCGACAACAGCGCGCCGGCAACTGCCATAGGTACGGTAAGTATAATTATAAACGGATCTATAAAACTCTCGAACTGGCCTGCAAGTATAAGATATATAAGTAGCAGCGCAAGGCCAAAGGCAAATAGCGTGTTAGAACTGCTCTCTACAAAGTCGCGCGATTCACCACTAAGATCTGTTGTAAAGGTGTCGTCGAGCACTTTTGCCTTAACACGTTCCATAGCTTCGATACCATCGCTAATACTCATTCCCGGCGCCAGGCCTGCCGACACGGTTGCCGACATAAACCTGTTGTTATGATACAACTGCGGCGGGCTGCTTTGCTCTGTTACACTTACAAGATTGTCTAACTGTATAAGCTGACCCGTGTTGCTTTTTACATAAATAGAGGTAAGGTCGAGAGGCTTTTCGCGGTCGGGTTTATCAAACTGGCCTATAACCTGGTATTGCTTACCACCCATCATGAAATACCCAAACCGCTGCCCGCTTAAAGATAATTGCAGCGTTTGGGCTACATCGAGCATCGATACGCCAAGGCTTTGCGCCTTTGCCCTGTCTATGGTTACATTAATTTCAGGCTTATTAAATTTTAGGTTCACATCGGTCATCGAGAAGGTTGGGTCTTTACTTACCTCATCCATAAATTCAGGAATCTTTTTCTGAAGTTTCTCAAAATCCGGAGCCTGAATAATGTATTGTATAGGGAAGCCTCCACGACGGTTTACAGCAATGGTAGGCTGTTCTGACACCGATACTTTTGCCTCGGGGTAACGCTTGGTCCATTTGGTAAGATTAGCAGCGATTTCTTTTTGTGTACGGTCCCTGTCTTCAGATTCTGTTAATGCCAGTCGTATTCGGCCACTATTAACGGATGACGACCCAAAGCCGGGCGATGTTATAACAAGGTTTACTTTTTTCTCAGGGATAGAATCTGTTATAAGCTTATCCATCTCTACCATAAAGCGGTCCATGTATTCGTAAGAGGCGCCCTCGGGGGCTGTAATGTTTAGTCCCACAAAGCTACGGTCATCATATGGCGCAGTTTCTTTTTGAAGGATGCTAAAAAATAATGCGATAAGCCCTATACATATTACCAGTATAGGGAAGCTAACCCACTTGCGCTTCATAAAATTTGTAAGCATGCCGGCATAGCCGCTGTTTAGCTTTACAAAATAGGGCTCTGTAAAATCGTAGAATTTTGATTTTTTGTGTACGCCTCCCTTTATAAGATAAGCGTTTAGCATGGGTGTAAGCGTAAGCGACACAAAGGCAGATATGAGCACTGCCGCCGCTATTACCACCCCAAACTCCCTAAAGAGCCTGCCCACAAAACCTTCTAAGAATATTACCGGTAGGAACACCGCTGCCAGCGTTATAGATATGGATATTACCGCAAAAAATATTTCGTTAGATCCCCGCAGGGCTGCCTCAATGGGGCTCATGCCCTCCTCTACCTTCTTAAAGATATTCTCTGTAACTACAATACCATCATCTACCACAAGGCCTGTTGCCAATACAATGGCAAGGAGCGTTAGTACATTTATAGAAAAGCCAGAAATGTACATGATAAAGAATGTAGCAATAAGCGATACCGGAATATCCAGCAACGGCCTTAATGCAATGGCCCAGTCACGGAAGAAGAGGTATATAATAAGTGTAACCAGTATAATAGAAATGGCCAGAGTTTCTACGACCTCTAATACCGATTTTTTAATAAAAACCGTGTTATCGATAGCTATATTAAGTTTAAGATCTGCCGGAAGTTCTTTTTTTAACTGGTCATATTGTTTATAAAAGGCATCGGCAATTTCTATATAATTAGTTCCCGGCTGTGGTATAATGGCAAGGCCCACAAGCTGCTTGCCTTCGTTAGTCATTCTCGTTTCAAGGTTTTCGGGACCAAGCTCTGCACGGCCCACATCACTAAGGCGAACAATTTTATCGGCTTCAGCCTTAATAATTATATTGTTAAACTCTTCGGCATTAGCAAGGTTGCCCAGGGTTTTTACAGTAAGCTCTGTATTAGCACCGGTAAGTTTTCCGGTAGGCAGCTCTACGTTTTGGGCATCGAGGGCATCGCGCACTTCGGCAACTGTAACACCGTAGGCGGCCAGTTTTACAGGGTCTACCCACAGCCTCATAGCATATCTTTTTTGCCCCCATATTTGTACACTGCTCACTCCCGGTATGGTTTGCAGCCTTTCGGCAATTACATTTTCGGCATAGTCGCTCAGTTCAAGAGGATCGCGGGTAGTGCTTTGCACGGTCATGGTAATAATGGGCTCAGAGTCGGCATCGGCCTTACTAACCACCGGTGGAGCATCGATATCCTGCGGAAGGCTGCGTACCGCCTGCGACACCTTATCGCGCACATCATTTGCAGCTTCTTCCAGGTTTTTTTCGAGTTCAAACTCTATCGTAATATTACTCGAGCCCTGATTACTGGACGATGTAATGTTACGGATGCCATCTATAGAATTTATGGCCTTTTCAAGAGGTTCTGTAATTTGCGATTCAATAATATCGGCATTGGCACCGGCATAATTGGTGCGCACAGATATTTGTGCAGGATCTATAGACGGAAATTCCCTAACGCCAAGAAACGTGTATCCAATGATTCCGAAGAGAATAATGGCTACGTTCATTACTATAGTTAGTACCGGGCGCTTTATGCTTAAGGTAGATAAACTCATACTTATTTTTTAGGCGTTACCGATACTTTAACCGGAGCTTCGTTCTTTAATGTAAGCACACCGGTGGTTAATACTGTGTCGCCGGGTTTTAAACCTGTAAGCACTACAATATCCTTATCGGTACGGGTGCCGGTCTCAACCATAACCTCTTTGGCTTTTCCGTTTTGAGAAATAAAAACTTTTTTACCGTTTTGCACAGGCACGATAGCCTCTGTAGGGACTACGTATGCGTTTGCCGTTTTATCGAGCGTTAGAATAACGTTTGCGAATGTTCCCGGCAAAAGTTTTCCGTTGGTATTAGGAGCTAAAGCCCGCATGCGAAGGGTACGTGTAGAAGCCTCTACTGCGGGCTCTAAAGCGTAAATGGTAGCAGCATGCTTTACAGAATCGCCTGCTACAGTAAAGGTAATTTTAGAATTTACCTTCATTTGCGAAGCATATTTCTCCGGCACCGAAAATGTAATTTTTACGTCGCTGCTGTTTACTAAAGTGGTAACCAGGGTTTGTGGCGTTACATAGGTACCCGGCGAAATGTTGCGAAGCCCTATGGTACCGGAAAATGGCGCCCTTATAGATGTTTTTGCAATTTGTGCATTTAGCAACTGCGTTTGTGCCTGTGCAGTTTTAAAATCAGCGCTGGCAATATCATACTCTTCCTGGCTTATGGCTTCTTTTTGTAAAAGCAGCCTTGCACGGCGCTCATTTTCAGATGCTAAATTTTGCCTTGTCCTGGTTGCCCCTGCCTGTGCGCGCAACTCTATATCATTAATCTTTAAAAGGACTTCTCCCTTCTTTACGGTTTGGCCTTCCTTAAAATAGATGTTTTGTGCAATGCCAGATACTTCGCTGGTTATTTGCACCTGCTCATTAGCTTCTATAGATCCGGACAGCGAAAGCGTATTATTAAATTCGCCCGGATTTACCACTACGCCGTTTACTGATAGAGGCGGCTTCTTGTCGCCACCGCCGCCGCCTCCGGACATTTCCGATTTCTGTTTTTTATTTTCAGATATCCTGTAATAAACGAGTGCACCAATGCCCACGATTATTAGTGTATAAACAATATATTTAACCTTCATGTTCTATGTAAAACTATCTATTATTAGCAAAGCTACAGGAAACACCGACTATTTTTTATACTTTAACACAAAAAAATGTCCAATTTAATACGTCATTGCTATTTTTTAATAATCTCCTGCAAATTGCAGTACCAAAAGAGGTTAACTTAACGCAAACGTAATATTAAACCGACATATAAACACCTTGTAAGGAGGCCTCACATTACCCGTTAACTGAATTTATATTTACATTTTAACCATACTAATTAACTAAATATAACCATGAGCAGGAAGAAGCCCTTGGAATGAGGAATAAACCCGAATAGCCTTCAAAAAATAAATTTTTAAAGGTTTTAGCCGCTTAATTTTATGGGTTTGCTATTTTGCCCGTTTATGGTATAACAGTATCTTTGCCAAAACATACAACTCACAATGAAAAATACTCTAATTGCACCCTCTGTTCTTTCGGCAGATTTTGCCAACCTGCAACGCGACATCGAAATGATAAACAGCAGCGATGCCGACTGGTTTCACGTTGATATTATGGATGGTGTATTTGTCCCTAACATTTCATTTGGCATGCCGGTACTGGAAGCTATTTCGCGCCATGCAAAAAAAACAATCGATGTGCATTTAATGATCGTTAACCCGGACCAGTATATAAAAACATTTGCACAACTTGGTGCAAACAATCTTACAGTGCATTATGAAGCGTCTACCCACCTGCACCGTACATTGCAGGCTATTAGGGCAGAAGGCATGAAAGCGGGCGTAGCAATTAACCCACACACTAATGTTAACCTGCTGGAAGATGTTATAAACGATATAGATTTAGTTTGCATAATGAGCGTAAATCCCGGTTTTGGCGGACAAAGCTTTATTGAGAATACGTACTCTAAGATACGCAAACTAAAAGAGATCATTACCCGTAATGGCGCAGCTACCCTTATAGAAATAGATGGAGGCGTAAGTGATAAAAATGCCGTACAGCTTGTAGAGGCCGGTGCAGATGTTCTTGTTGCGGGCAATTATGTATTTAGGGCAGAGAATCCTGTACATACTATTGCCGGACTAAAAAAGCTAACTGCAATTTAAACGCTTAATAATATATTAAAAATGCCGCTTAACTAATTGTTAAGCGGCATTTTTAATGCTCTTTTAAAACTGGCCTGCATTGTTGTGCCTTTACCAATCTCTGACGATAATACCTTTATTTTACCTTTATGGTATTCTTCTACAATACGCCGCGTGAGCGAAAGGCCAAGGCCCCAGCCACGCTTTTTAGTAGTAAAACCCGGTTCGAATACTTTACGAAATTGCGTTTTAGGGATTCCTTTACCGCTGTCGCTTACCTTTATACGTACAATGTTTTCCCGCTCCTCAATAACAACATCAAGTTTGCCCTTGCCTTTCATGGCATCTATAGCATTTTTAACAAGGTTTTCAATTGTCCAACTGTGCAGTTCAGGGTTAAGCATAATGGGTATGGCATGGGTAGGCGCTGTAAAACTAAAAGCTACCTGCTTAGAGGCCCTCGACTTTAAATATTCAAAAGAGCGTTCTGTCTCTGCTACAATGTCCATTTCTTCCAGTACCGGTTCAGACCCAATTTTAGAGAAGCGTTCGGCAATAGTCTGCAACCTTTGCACATCTTTTTCTACCTCTGCAATGGTAACCGGGTCTACATCATCTACCCTCATAATTTCAATCCAACCTAATAACGATGATAGCGGTGTGCCTATCTGGTGCGCAGTTTCTTTAGCCATACCTGCCCAAAGCCGGTTTTGAGCACCCATTTTTGTAGCGCGGTAAAAATTGTACACAATGGCACAAAACATTACAATTATAAGAACGAGTGCTATAGGGTAATATTTTAATTTTTTAAGCAATGGCGAACTGCCGTAATACAAATATTGCGCGTGATTTTTAGATATCTCAAATTTAATGGGCGCATTTTCCTTTTTAAGGTCTTCGAGCATTTGATATAGCCGTTCTTTATCGTTAACTATTTGCTCGTCTATATTGGCGTTTTTAACAATGCTGTCTTTACCCTTAACAACCTCTGTTAACAAGATAGGTATGGTGGTATTGTTTGTAATTATTTTATATGGCAGCTCTATATCAGTAAATTCATTCGCGTTATTTAAGGTAACCTGAGAGTCGGCCCACAATTCGATCTTCATACGTTCCTCACTTTTAAAGATAAGGAAGAGATTGTAGGTGTTCCATACAATAAACACCACTATTAAAAAAGAGGCAGCTATAATTACCCACCGGGTAAAGCTCCTTTTATCTGTAATTTGCATACGTTACAATTTGAGGCTTAAAGATACTAAAGATTATATTAGCAAGGCAACGGCCCTAATAACGCGGCCACGCCTGTATTTATTGGCTCACAAATGTTAAATGAGTTGTTGTACGGCTTTGTAATCAACCGTCTTTTTTAGTTATTAACAACCTTGTAAAAATATGCCACAAGACAAAGTATAAAAGTATATTTGTACCACTAAACCAGCACATGCATGCTTACCATAGATCCTAAAGAACTTACTACTCCGCAATTGCACGGCTACCTGCAAAGCGCCGTAGGCCCGCGCCCCATAGCCCTTGCAAGCACATTAGATGCTAACGGGGTGCCTAACCTTTCTCCGTTTAGCTTTTTTAACGTGTTTAGCAGTAACCCGCCCATCCTTATTTTTTCGCCTTCGCGAAGGGTGCGCGACAATACTGTAAAACACACCTTGCTAAATGCCGACCTTAACCGTGAGGTGGTTATAAATGTAGTAAACTATAACATGGTACAGCAGGCATCTTTAAGTAGTACAGAGTATGGTTTAGGGGTAAATGAGTTCGAAAAAGCCGGTTTTACAATGCTTGCCAGCAACACGGTAAAACCCTTTAGGGTAAAAGAAGCGCCGGTACAGTTTGAGTGCCGTGTTAATGATATAATTCCGCTTGGGGCCGAGGGTGGTGCAGGAAACCTTATACTATGCGAAGTACTTAAAATGCATATAGACGAGAGCGTTCTGGATGCGAATGGAAACATAGACCAGCACAAAATAGATCTTGTGTCGAGGCTTGGCGGAAACTGGTACTCACGATCTTCCGACGGTTTATTTGAGGTAGAAAAGCCGTTAACTACTTTAGGCGTAGGCGTAGATGCCATACCTGATTTTGTAAAGGCAAGCACCATATTTAATGGCAATGACCTTGGCAAACTTGGCAACACAGAAACCTTGCCTACCAGCGAAGAAATTGATATATTTGTAAAAGAGAGCTTTGAGGTTAAAGGTGTGCTAAGCGCTGATGATGAAGATACAAAACTTACAAAAGCTAAGGAATACCTTGATGCTAACCGCGTAAATGACGCCTGGAAAGTATTACTTGCGAAGAAAAATTTTAAATAAAAGTGTAAACGATCGCTACCGCTAATTGGTAGAAAATATAAATAAAGATACGATTATGGAAGTTTCAGGAAGAATTAAAATGATTGATGAAACCAAAGCTTTTGGAGCAAACGGTTTTAGAAAGAGAGAATTGGTAGTTACTACCGATGAGCAATATCCTCAGCATATTATGATAGAGTTTACACAGGACAAATGCGACCTGCTAAACAACTACCGCGTAGGAGAGCCTGTAAAAGTTTCTATAAACCTGAGAGGCAGGGAATGGGTTAATCCTCAAGGCGAAACAAAATACTTTAACTCTATACAAGGCTGGAGAATAGAAAAAGGCGGCGATGCACCACAACAGGGCTATCAGCAGCAAGCGCCACAGGGCTACCAGCAACAACCTCAGGGAGGTGGCTACCAGCAACAACCACAAGTCCCACAGGCACGTGATGCTTTTGAGCCGGCTACAAACTATAAAGAAGAAGAGCACGACGATCTTCCTTTTTAATCTAAAATTTTAGAGCGATAATTTCAGATTGGATACCTCCTGATGTAAATCGTAAATAATACAATCCCGTAAGCTTAGGCACTACGGGATTTTTTGTGTTTATACATACGTATTACCATTAATAATCATCGATTTAACAGCGTAAAATAATTATCTTAAATAATTTGTCTTATATTTACAGACAAATGTCTAAAACATAGATGCTATGAAAACCCTTAAGCGTAATATAAGACAAGAACTGGACAAAGAAATATCTAATGTTATTAAACATTCTGGTATTAAACAATATCATGTGCCCGCTACAGGGGTAACTTATTCAGATTTTCTGAATAACAAACTGCTCATGATACAGGTCATCCGCGAGGGTGTGCCCTATTCTTTGTTTTCGCTTATCCAGAACTTTACACCGTTTACCGAGGAGAACTGGTCGCATTTTTTAGATATATCTACCAAAACCCTTCAGCGGTACAAAATGTCGCCTAAAAACTTTAAGCCTATACACTCTGAAAAAATTATAGAAATGGCCGAGGTAACTAATGTGGGCCTTGACGTATTTGGCGATATGGGAAAATTTAAACTTTGGCTCGACACCCCAAACTTTGCGCTTGGTAGTATTAAACCCATGGAGCTACTCATGGATTCTTATGGCAAAGAAATGGTAATAAGCGAATTAACCCGAATAAATTATGGCATTTTAGTTTAATGGATGCCTACAGGTTATCGAGAGAAAAATTTGCTGCGGTACTATCTGGTAAAGGTGCCGCACTTAAAGGTGCACGGTGGAACTCTATAGGGGTAGAGTTAATTTATACTGCCACAAACAGATCTCTTGCAATGGCAGAAGTTGCAGTACATTTATCATTAGCTACACTACCTCCTGATTATGTGATTATGCAACTGCATATTCCAGATGATATTTCCCTGCAGAAGATAAATACGGCAACGTTGCCTCTTAACTGGAATGCCTTTCCGCATCCGCCCGAGACCCAGGCCATAGGCGATGCATTTATTTACAGTAATGAGTATTGTGTACTACAAATACCATCTGCAGTAACACAGGGTGATTACAATTTACTGATTAACCCTAACCATGCCGACTTTAAGCGTATTAAAATTATAAGTACAGAGAAATTTACTTTCGACCAGAGGATGTTTAGGTAGGATTTTATAAAGCAGTTATGAGAAAAATATGGTTATATTACTTATGTGTTTCTTTTCTGTTAGTTGCAAAATTAATTCTGCAAATGTCTTTCATGAAATTAATTATAATCAAAAAAGGTTTTTATTAAATGATAATGGTAGAGATGTATATTATTTAATCGACTACATAAAAATAAATCAGGATAAAAAGTACTTAGGTGATGTTCCTATGCTAATAATTCATAAGATAGATGATACTATAATTATTCGCTCGGATGACAATGTAGATCATAAACTAAATTTAGTAAAGAAAGATATTACTAAAATTGAATTAACATCAGTTAACGAGAGTATAGCGCTGTATGGCGCTGCCGGTAAAAATGGAGTGATTGAAATTTATACTTATGGTAAATAGCTAAATGATTAATTATAATCTGTAAACCATTTCTTAGTACCTTTGCTTTTTACCCATTTATCCATGTTCGAAACCCGTAAAAGCACGCTGTTCCTTATCCTTGCCGGAATTTTTATAACTAATGCGGTTGTTGCCGAACTTACCGGCGGAAAGCTTATTTATATTGGTCCGTACATTATGAGTATTAGTGTTTTACTGTGGCCGGTAGTTTTTATAACAACCGATCTTATAAACGAATATTTTGGACAAAAAGGGGTGCACAAACTTTCGCTGATTACCGCCGGCCTTATTACCTATTGTTTTGTAATACTGTACTTAGCTTTGCAAATACCCGCAGTAAAGGGCAACGGTTTTGTAACTGATGCCCAGTTTAATGCTGTCTTTGGGCAAAGCCTCTGGATTATTGTGGGCAGCATCGTGGCGTTTATCGCATCTCAGGCTATAGATGTTACCATTTTTCATTTCCTTCGCAATAAAACAGGAGCTAAAATGATATGGCTGCGCAGTACCGGCTCTACCGTTATTTCTCAGTTTTTCGATACCTTTATTGTTTGGGGCATCGCCTTTTATGCAACAGGCAAGATAGATTTTAATACCTATATCACGTCGGCACTTGTTAGTTATGCTGTTAAGCTTGCTATTGCCATTGTAATGACGCCTGCTATTTACCTGGGCCACGGGCTAATAGAGAAATACATACACGAAAAATAGCCGTACCGCCTGAAACATTTTATGTATCGGTTACATTAGTATCCCTTACCCCATCCTCTCATTTTAGCTTACTAAAATTAGGCAGCAAACTACCATATCCATTAAAAGAAAACCCTATATTTGGTACCATACCTAACTCTATATGCGTATTATAAAAACTTCAGCCTTACTATTGTTGCTTGCCGCTACATCACTTTTTGCACAGGAAAAAAAATACCAGGGACTGCTCTGGGAGGTTTCGGGCAACGGACTCAAAAAAAACTCTTACCTGTACGGGTCTATGCACGTAAGCGACAAGGTATCCTACCATTTATCTGACGCTTTTTTTACCAAGCTTCTCGCTGCAGATATGGTGGCTAACGAAAGCGAACCAAGTACCTGGATGGACCTTATGGGAATTATGGGCAGCAGAAACCCTTATGCAGCCAGCAACAAACTCTATGCGCGGTTTTACCAAAAGCCTGCCAGTAAAGAAAACTTGTACCCTTTGTTTCGCAGCAGCAACTTTACCATAAACAACCTGCTTTTTCGAACCGATGAAACCCAGAAAGAGTATCAGGAAGAAACCTATCTGGATATGTTTATATACAGAACAGGGCGCAAATACCAAAAAAAGACTATTGGGCTGGAGGATACTAAAACATCCCTGCTAAATATTATGAACATAGATTACAGGGCCATGAAACCAAATGAGGAAAATATTGCTGCCCTGCAAAAAATATTAAAGAACACCGGTTATCAGGAAGCGTTAATGAATTATTACAGGGATAAGGACCTTGATATGCTCGACTCGCTTACATCGCTGGCATCATCAGAGACGTATTTAAAGACGTTGCTGTATGACCGTAATGTGGTCATGGTACATTCTATAGATTCGTTGGTTAAAAAAGGTAGCCTGTTTGCCGCCGTGGGTGCGGCGCATTTGCCCGGCAAAAAAGGCGTTATAGAAATGCTTCGTGCTAAAGGCTACACGGTGCAAGCCGTTAAGGACAGTTACACTAATGCCGGCAAGGCTAAGAAAGAAATGATAGAAGCCTTTTTTATAAAACCTGCTTTTACCAGATACACTACTGCAGATGGTATACTGTCCTTACCAATGTTTAACAACGCTGTGATTGAAAACCAACAGAATGTGCAGTCGCCCGATTTGGCAAACGGTGGCTACATTAACGTAAAACGTTTACTGCTAAAAGATTTTTTAAATAAGAATAACAAAGCATTTGACCATCGAACTCTCGACAGCCTTTTTTACGAGAACATTCCCGGGAAAATTACTGACAAAAAACAATACACCCAGGATGGCTATTATGTGTATGATATTAAAAACGTAACTAAAACAGGCAACCTGCAGCGCTACCGTTACTACGTGTCTCCGCTGGAAGTTATTGTGGTGAGCATGGCTGGAGAGAAAAACTACGTTAGCCGCTTCGAAAATGAGGTGTTTAATAACATTGCTATTAAGCCGGTGGCCACTGTCTGGAATACCTTCTCGCCAACTAAGGGTGGTTTTAATGTTCAGTTACCGGGGTATCATGTAGTTTATGGCGATAATGAAAAGGCAAAAATTATCCAGAATGCTGCCATCTATGCGTACGACCCGCTGGACAAAGCGTCTTATTTTGTTTTAGAAAATACTCTGACAGAAAATGAAAACCTTGAGGAGACGGCTTTCGAATTAAAACGAATTCATTACGAATTCTATAACCAACTTGATATTGATTCTACCCAGACGAAACTATTATCTAATCCTGCGGCATTTACATCTGCATCAAAGATAGGCAACAGGAAAATAAAACTTAAATCGGTTATAAAGGGTGTTAAGTATTTCCTGTTAGGAACCGTAGGCGCAACAGATAATGAAACTGATACATTCTTTAAATCATTTGCTATCACTCCGGTTACTGACAAAGCAGACTATAGAGTTTTTAAAGATACCATTGCAAATTACAGTATCTCGATACCAAAATTAGCCAATGAGATACTGGATTTTGAAAAGAACAATACATTTTCGGAACAATTTTCTGATGATGAAAAGAAAGTTAATGTTTTTAAAGATACTTATAATACACGGCAGTTTACTTTATCCTCCGGCCAGGAAGTAGATGTCTTTTACCATGATTACCACAGGTATCATTCTATAGTAAGTATCGATTCGCTATGGGGAGACTTTAAAAAATATATTACCGGAGACGCTGATGCAGATGATGCAGTTGCGGCAGGCAGTTATACTAACGATGACTATTTAAGTAGTGTAGTTGAGGCAGATGCTTTTGAAGATTATTCGGGGTCAGTTCCTTCACAATGGGACAAAATTTTTAAACGGAAGTCCCGTAAAATGACGATTATAAATGATAAAAAAGAACATGAAAGTGGCTCAGAGACTTTTGAAGGTATGGCCATTACAGATAACAGCAATCAGGCTATAAAATTTAAGGCGGTATACCACGATGGCACAAGTTATATGGTTAGCACCCTGGTAGACAGGGATTATAAAAATGATGATTTGGCAATTGAGAAACTCTTTACGTCGTTTAAACCACTGAACAACCCTAAAGCTGAGAAATTACCTGCTAATCGCCTGCAATTATTTATGGAAGATGCCCGTAGCGAGCATGACAGTATACGTTACAGTGCATTACAATCTATAAATCAACTTAAAATTACTAAAGAAGACCGCCTTGCTCTACAGGATTTTATAAGCAGCTTTGATTTTACAGCAGAGGAAACCAATGCCCTGACTGATTTGTATACCAAACTGGGCGGCCTTAAAGATCCTGCCGTTATACCTTTCTTTGAGCAGCAATATAAGCGCGAAGACAGCAACACTATAATACAATTTGCAGTGCTGGAAGCACTTACCACGTTTAAATCTGATGTGGCATATAAAAAGATAAAAGAACTGTTAGAGTATGATCTTCCGGTGTCGGACAACGACTATGAGGTTACCGGACTATTCAGGGATTTTGAATTAGACACAGAGCATAGTGCCCTGCTTTTTCCTGATGTTTTACAATACTACAGTGTACCGGAATATCATGAACCAATAGTAGACTTTACCGCACGCCTGTTAGAAAAAGATGCGATTAAGCCTAATAAGCTAAAAAGCTATAAAAAGATGCTGCTTACTAATACCCGCCTGGAAATTAAGCGGGCTAAAAGCCGTAAGGCAAATGCCGCTAGCGAAGACGAGGATTTCGATCTTGCAGGCACAGGTAGGTATGGCAATGGCAACCTGAAAAATTACATGGAACTATTGTATCCTTTTAAGAGCGATAAAGAAGTAGCAAAAGTATTTGAAACCATAAAAGCATTGGAGCAGGATGATACTAATCTTGAATTGGCCACACTTGATATAAAGAATGGCAATGCAAATGATGAAGATATCAGGAAGCTTTTAGCTGATCCTAAAACCCTGTTCGATATTTATAAACTGCTTACCGGGCTGGGTGAAACTTCGCCGCTTAAAGATATTACCGATGAACAATTGGCAACTTCGGTTTTAACATCAGTAACTAACATCGACCCAAAGACAGACACGGTTACTTTTTTAGAAAAGCGCACTGCAATGTTAGATGGCAACACCATTAGCTTTTACTTTTTTAAGATTAAAGAAACGGGAGGTGATACCTATGGATATGGTTCTAACCGAGAAAAGCTAACTGCTATAGCCTTTGTAAACAAAGGCGACAGAATTAACCCTGCGGCTTATAAAAATGTGGGCAGCAGGTTCCTTACAGGTAATGATAAATTGGAAGAGTATAAAAAAGCGATAATAGATGCCACAGTCAATGACGGAAAATACAGGGCAACCTCTGGCAAAGGCGATGAGGGTTATGATGAAGGATACTTTGGTATTGATTAGTATAAAATGAGCATTCATGTTCAAAGCAATAAAAAAACCCCGTAACCTAAAAGGTACGGGGTTTTCTAATATGTGTGTTTGCGTTTACTTATGCAAGAGCAACCCTTTTAAAACCTGTAACAGTTAAAGCAGAATCTACTGATTTTATGTATTCGCTTACGCTAAGTTTACCATCTTTAATATAATCCTGGTTAACAAGAGTATTGTCTTTAAAGAAACGGCCTAATTTACCTTTAGCAATGTTATCAAGCATAGCCTCTGGTTTGCCTTCCTGACGAAGTAAATCTTTAGCGATCTCAATTTCTTTTTCAACAACTGCAGAGTCTACACCTTCCTCGTTAAGAGCAATAGGAGCCATTGCAGCAGCCTGCATAGCAACGTTACGTGCAGCTTCGTCTGCGCCTTCTACGTTAGCAGAAAGAGCTACAAGAGTAGCAATCCTGTTACCTGCGTGAATGTAAGAACCAACAAAAGCACCTTCAAGTCTTTCAAAAGCACCAATCTCGATTTTTTCACCAATAACGCCAGTTTGCTCAATAAGTTTCTCTTCTACAGTGATACCATTGTAATCAGCAGCAAGAAGTTCTTCTTTAGTTTTATAGTTAAGGGCAAGGTTAGCTATATCTGTAGCAAGTTTAATGTAAGATTCGTTTTTAGCAACAAAGTCAGTCTCACAGTTTACAGAGATAACAACACCTTCGGTTTTGTCAGCATTAACAACAGCAAGAACCGCACCTTCAGAAGATTCGCGGTCAGCTCTGTTAGCAGCTACTTTTTGTCCTTTTTTACGTAGGTTTTCAATAGCTTTGTCAAAATCGCCTTCGGCTTCAACAAGCGCTTTTTTGCAATCCATCATACCGGCACCGGTAATGGTTCTTAGTTTATTTACGTCTGCAGCAGTAATATTTGCCATCTTAAGTTGTTTTTATTTTAGTTTGTAAAAAAAGTAAAGCCGTTATGTAGATAATGCCACAAAAGTAAACATCACCCGGCACAACGGCTTTAATGTAATGTTATCTTTATTCTTCAGTAGCCGGAGCCTCTGTAGCAGCCGGAGCTTCTACAGCTGCAGCCGGAGCGGCAGGAGTTGCTTCAACAGCATCTTCTTCGCCGGCAGGCTGGTCCTGAAAGTCATCTTTATCAGATTTTCTGTCAGCAAGGCCATCAATAACGGCACCTGTAACTAAAGATAAGATCTTGTCTATAGATTTAGAAGCATCATCATTTGCAGGTATTACATAATCAACCTCTCTTGGGTCAGAGTTTGTATCTACCATTGCGAAAACCGGAATGTTTAATTTTTGAGCTTCTTTTACTGCGATGTGTTCTGCCTTGATGTCTACGATGAATAACGCAGCAGGAAGCCTTGTCATGTCAGCAATAGAACCAAGATTTTTTTCAAGCTTAGCACGAAGACGATCTACCTGAAGACGCTCTTTCTTAGAAAGTGTCATAAATGTACCGTCTTTCTTCATTTTATCAATAGAAGCCATTTTTTTAACGGCCTTACGGATA
>Ga0265798_10002146_pt1 | contig 29368 bp, 34 predicted proteins | sample P3T30metagenome_FD_192430 | JGI IMG/M metagenome (GOLD analysis project Ga0265798, IMG submission 192430) | Plant litter microbial communities from East Loma Ridge, Irvine, California - P3 T30 | ecosystem: Environmental > Terrestrial > Plant litter > Unclassified | place: USA: California...
ACCCAACACATCAACCGCCTTCTTCCCCTTCCCCTTACCCTTCCCCTTCGCATACCCCCTCAGTACATCGCACACCCAGCTCCCTCCAGCCAGGACCGTCTTGCGCTCCCAGTCGTCGACGGTGGGCTTGTTGGCGTCGAGTTCGTGGATGAGGGTTTGGAGGGTGTCGGTTGGGTTGAGCTGTATTGGTGTTAGCGAGACAGAGTGAATGTGGAGGTGGGAGTGGGGAGTATTGTGCGAGAGAGTCTGAGTGCGATAGGAGGGGGGAGTATGGGATTGAATTTGAAGTGAGGGGTTGGGGAGGGGCTCGGAGTGTGATACGTACCTCGTGGTCTTCCCGGATATTTTCTAGCGCGATGGTTGCGCCAAGGTGAAAAGGAGCGCGTTTACGTGCTTCGAGGGGTGGGATTGAAGGGAATTTGTAGGTTGGCTTGGATGGATTTTTGGTGTAGGGCTTGGAGGTGTCGATGTTGTCGATGGACGCTGTGAGTGGGGGTGGTGTAGTGGTGGATGTGGTGGACCAGGAAGTGCCGCGGGTGGAGGGTAGTAGAGAGTCACGATCAGATGCGGAGGTTGGTGAAGTGGTGCTGTTCTCGGTGGTGGAGTGTGTTTCAGGGTCGTTGGCGTTTTGCATTTGAACGAGCTCGTTGGCGTCTTGCATTTGAACGTCTTCATCGTCATGGACTTGCTCTTCCTCGGCTTCGCGCAAGGTTGACTGCATCTTGGACTGTGATGTCGCGGTCTTGTTTGATCTTGGGGAGCGACGAAGTTTCGCCTCTTGCTTCTCGCCCTCGCTGTCGTCAAAGTCATTGGTGACGAATTCCTCACTCTTGACTTTTGACTTTCTGTACTTTCGCGTGGACATCATTCTAGACGGTTTAGTGTCTTGGTGTGTCATTGCGCCTTGTTGGAAGTAGGACTTGGGCATTTTAAGTCTTACGACCAAAGTAGGTGTGGCTTCTTTGTTGGGTTGTTTGCTCGGAGTCTGTGTTTGCGTATTAGGTAACCCACCGTGAAGAGTAAGGTGATTTATTTTTACATACCTGGAATGAGCGGGAAGCGACCCTCTTGTTGTTCAAGCTCAGATTGTTGGTCCCGGTGAACGCTGGCTTCGAGCCGCGCGACGTGCGCTGAAGTGCTTTTAACACGCCCGCCGCTGCCGACATGCGTCCTTTGGCACCGTGAGTTGCTAGTCGACGTTTTTGTCGTGCAGCCATCGCAGCGGCAATTCTGTCGGCCGTTGCAGCGTCGTCCGAATCCTGTTCATCGTCGCTTGCTGTTACTTCCGGCTTGTTAATTACCGCAGTCGAGATGACCTGCTGGAGTTCGGGGGCAGAGTGTTCGTGCTTGTCACCGCCCGACTCCGCCACGTGGAGGACTGCTTTGCGCTTTTCGTTCTGTAGGTACAGTGCGCCAATCGACTCTATGGTCTGTCGCAGGATGGTAACAACAGTCAAGCCAGCTATTGCGGCTGCGGGTATGTCCGTGAAAAGCGCAGTGTTGAAGATCGCCTGACCTTGTAGCCGCACACTATCCGACAGGGTCTTGTCGGCGGCGAAATGCTTCTGTCGCTTGAACAGCTCTGCGACGGCGGTATCGTCACTCATGGTACTGTTGAGGATAGAGATGCTGGTGCTTGTCATTGTTGTCGGTCGGGCGTTGTGAGGAAGTGTTGGGGTGGTGTGTGTGGGGTGGAAGGTGCGGGTCGCGGAAGGACAAGGTCGCTACGGCATGCGATCTCTGGATCGTGGGCTTTGGGCCAGCACGCTACCCTTTTGCAGAACGCGCGAACTTATGGGCGTTTACTGAAGACATGCAGCTCACGCAATAGCAATGAATCGGCTATCAATTACTAAAGGCGGAATAGTTTCAGGGCACACACTCAGTGGATCGCAAGTTCTCGTCTACATGGGCCGAATAAGAACAGTCGACACGGCCGACGGTAGAGAGCCTCTCGACAGATACAGCGGCATAATCTGTGGTATGGAAAGATACTCCAAGGCTCGTCGCGCCTTCCGCCTCACAACCGAAGATGCCTGGCCCGTTGCGAGCTACACTGACAGCACGCGCGACACTTCCACTGCGGTCGTGTGCGAACACCAAAAGAGGTGCGACCTATCGCAATCTTCCTGCGCATTTTTCTCGTTCGTAGCCCGGCAGAGATAGCTCAAAAAATCACATTGAGGCCGTTCAAGATTTGGCTTTTGCGTCATGTACGTAAACCATGGTGCGCAAATTCCAAACAAGCAAGGTTAGCACACAACTGCAATTGCAAAACGTCAGGCATTATGTTTGATGAGGCAAGCATCCTAGTGTGTCAAAGTACTACACGTTACTGACTCATTAAAGTTTGCGACCGAGCGCAACCAGTTTGTGCGTATTATAACTCGATACCCGAGAACCTTTAACGTCGTGTACCTCGAAGCTCGAAGACTGCCAGGCCAGACTGGGTGAGAGCCCTCCCGTGTCGATTCAAACTATCTGATATATACACTTTGGTAGAGATCCCTGCGGATGCCATCTACAATGCGTTGGTGTAGGTCTGCTATGGTCTCAAACAATGTTTGGGTGTGGCTGATTTCTTCCAGGTCAGAACGCTAGTCTCACAATGCTTCACTGCCAGGTGCCCTAATTCACGTAAAGCTACTTTCACTGTAGCCTGTCGCTGCACACTAGCACTTGCTCTTCGGATCCTTCCCAATACTTGAAACTTCCTCGCCCCGCCAGTTGACGATATCACCGCATCTTCCTTTCTCAACTACTCACAACGACCATGGCACCCAAGCGCAAAAACTCTTTCTCGAGCGGCGACCTTGTGGCACTTCGCGCAGAAAAGCGCCGCAAGGCCCACTCCTCATCTCGACTCCACTTACACGGAAATTCTGTGGACTAGTCCGTCACTGTCACTCAGCCCTGGAATCCGCCGGCCACCGCACGCAACGCAATCACCTGCTGAATATAATGGGAGCATATTCTGTTCTCGAACACATTGTCGCACACCTACGCCCCAGCGATCTCTACGCTCTTGCCGGAACATGCAACACAGCATACGGGCATTTGAAGCTTGATCAACCAACAAGCAAAGCCAATCTCCTCACAAAGACGCTGTGCACAGGAAATGGTATGGTCACTCAGTCGAAGACAAAAACAAGCCCCCAGGCGCTGGGCTACGAAACCTTTCGGAATCTCAGCAAGTGCGGCGGCCTGGACAACGGTGCGCTAATTCAGAGCCGGCCATGCTCCAATTACGGCATCAATACCTGCGACGAGTGGCGTTTCCATCTCGTGTACCATTCCCTCCTCGAGAACCCAGGCCTTGACGAAGCTCGCTGGTGGTCTGGCTACATCGCCGGTGAATCAACTCCACGTCGACTCTTTCCGCCCAAGGAAGCTCTCGCTTCAAGCCCCTGGCATGCCAGCTACCGGTCACAACACGATCAAGGCATGGTGGGTGTACCTTTTGTTGACTCATCCTTTGCCAAGCCGGAGCCAATGGATCGCATGCTCGACACTGATATTGGACGACAGGTCCTGCTCCAAGCAACTGGTACGCTGCTGGGCCCGCCTGGACGTGACAACGAAACCATCAAGCTTTTTCGACCCATGTCGCTGCGCCGCATACGCCACCGATGCAAAGACTGTTTCGCCAAGGCCAAGGTCACCAAGAAGTGCGGCTGTACACTCCGCAAGCATTATCTCGATCGGTGGACGTGCTTGGATTGCAGCAGCGCGGAGGAGGCGCAAGAGACGCAAGACTTACGCCTAGTGGGTGTCACGACCTTCCGATGCTTGTGCATCGAAAAAAGGCAGTCACTGCATTCCACATGGTTTGCGGCTGGTGTGAGGGCGAGATCGTCGACGAGCCGAAGCAGGAAGAAATGAAAGACGAAGCTGCAGGTGAAGCGTTAGACGAGCGACCAAAGGGCGCGCTACACAGGAGAAAGTCGAATAGCGTGCCGAACACTTGGATCACCGTGTACGATGTTGGCCGGCGGTTTCTGGAATCTATCTACGAGGCGCGGCAGAAGACGCGAGATGAATTAGCTGCGCTACAGGGGGTACGTGAGAATTTGCTTCTGGGTGTGAGCTTAAGCGACGAGGGATACGATTTCGAGGCCACTTAAGGGCAGACGATGTGGCAGGGTAATTAGCCTCGGAGCATATCTACACGCTGAACATGGTGGTATAGAAATTGAAGCGACTACGGCACATGTTTTAGATGTTTAGAATGAATCTTCATGGTGAATGTCGTGCCTAGTCGATGTTGGTATCTCACTGTACTCGCACGAACCCTCGCTGCTTTCACCCCTACTTGCCTTCCAAAGTATGACGCAATCGTAAGCGTTTGTCTCGCGTAGCTCGCTTATTTTCAGCTTCGACTCTTCTTTCCATGGCCTGACATCCACGTACTCCGTAAACCTCTCACCCTCATCCTTACTCGATTCCCCAATCACCCCACAGCCTCCGACTTACGAGTACCACAACCACACCCACACCTGCATACTAATACCAACAATCTGCGCCACATCAATGTTAAACCCCAATCCTCCTCGCCTGGACCGTCATGGCCACCCGTGCTTTCCTCTACGTCGCGTGGCCCCAACTCACCGCCACCTCTGGTGCTGGGGTTCTCAAGCTCATGGATCTTCATTTCTCCTCATACCGATATGGGAACGCATACGTCGAGGGCGACCGCACCAAGCTGACGGTCACCTCCGGCTGCGCGTTCCTCATTCTAGCGTACTTTGCGACACGCCGGCTGCGCAAGTGCGTGGTCAAGCCGACGGCCACGAAGCAGAAGGCGGCGTAGAGTCAGTGTGAAGATCGCTTGCGCTTTCACAAAGATGATTGAGAGAAGCGCGATTCTGCAGTTGCACGGATCAGATGACGGAGCATAAACCGCAGGCGTACGGCATAGGGAACTTGAGGCCAATTTCGGGAGTCACGAACTATCAGTCATACAAAGGTGAGGGCGAGGAAATAGCCGAGTAAACTACACCGCTGGAGAGCCTTTTTATACAAATTTGAGTCAAATTTGCTAACGTGATGGGATATCGAGAAGCTGTGAAATTGAGAACTAAGCAACAAGTTATAACGCAAGTGACCCACCAATCTGTCCATTTACTTACTCACACGTTGGCCTCTTCACTCCATCTCTCGCCCACACAAGCATACACCCAACCTCCTAACGTTATCCTAGTAACATATCAAAGCCTACTCCAACTTTTCCTTTCCCCACAACTGCGCACAAGCCGCCATCCACTTCTTCCCCGGAACGTCCATCTTTTCACATGCTTCAACTTCTTGCACTTCTAGTTGGCCACGTTTCCCCTCTAAACATGACTGAACACCCTTCATAACTTAAATTCTTTGAATTCGTGATTCATGTACGCGCGGCGCTCGGCATTCGGGCACCGCGCTAACCACTCTTCGTGCTTGCGGTGGTGCTGGGCTATGGTGTTGATATTCTTGAAGTCTGAGTCAGGCGCTAGGTTGGAATGTCGTTGAAGATGTTCGAGAGTGTGGTAGTATCCGCTCCGGAGGTCGAGGACGTTTTGGAGGATTGGAGAAGGGTCTTGGGAGGGTATTGAAAGCTGGTGTGATTTCGGGGAAAGCCTAAGTTTTGATATGAGGAATTTTGAGACAGGAGGGTTATTTGTGAAGGCAATGTCCCAATTATTAGTGCGGCTGGAAGGAAAGATCTTTGAGACTTTCACACGCAACGAGAGACTGTCGAACAGTCTTCGGGTATTAGATGCATGTCTCGTTGTAATCTCTGCTGATTTTGGACCAAAATGTGCTTTATAAAAGGGATCGAAATCCAGGAAACATAGAGAATGATAAAGAAATTTGCCAGAAGCAGGAACTGTGATCCTGCAAATGGCGGATGGGCAGGAAGGTTCAGATGTTGCATAAGTATGTTGTCGATATGAGTCTTCTAGCCTGACAGACGACTAGATACATTGAGTCGCTCATGAGTTGGACTGGGAGTGTGAAGAAATACCTTTTGCCGATACCGAAACGCGGAACTAGCTCTGTGGACCGATAGTTTTGCGGAGAGTGGTCACGTCACGTGATCGCGCGCACTAGCGCGATTGTTTGCGATCCTTGTCGCACTTCCATCTCCACGGCTTCTGCACCACAGTTGCGCCTCAACACCCAGATCTCTCGACACACATATCGTGCACCCCTGCAGGTGCTCCGACGGATTCCGGACTGGATGGCGTACAAGAAGACAAAATTCGGCACGATGCGGAGCTGGGAGCAGGCTGAGGTTGCCGCTAACGCCGGCCGACCGCTCTTGACATTTCTAACCCAATACCCGCTCCTTGAGGTAAGTGAAGTCTGCGCGTATATCCAGCACAACTGCTGATGATGCCCACAGAATCTGGTGTTGCATCTCCGCCCTGATGATCTAATCGCTCTCACCACGATCTGCCAAGCCGTACATGCTCAGGTTCGCATGCATGAGCCACAGGCCAAGGCAAACCTACTTAGTAAGACTCTGTGTCCAGGCGTTGGCTTGGAGCTGCGGCTGGCCACGCACTGCCCATGCAAGACGCGTGAGTGGCACAAGTTCCTCGGTTGCGGTGGCGACGGCTTTGACGTCTCATCAAAGCCATGCGCCGAGTGCGGTATCAACACGTGCGACGAGTGTCGCATACACGTCACTTACCAGGTCTTCATGCAAGATGATGGTCTCGACAACCGCCGGTGGTGGGTGGGCTACTTCCTCACGAACCCTACCGCCTTCGCTATCCATCCTTCCCAAGGCACAGATGTAAGCGACTCAAGCTGGCATCTTCCAGCCGACCTGAGCAAACCGCATCATGACCAGGGCCGCTTCCACGTTCCCTTGCACATCCCCGCCATGGCCGATCCGGAGCCAATCGATCGTATCCTCGACATGAACCTGGGGAAGCGCCACATCACTCCCGCTGGCCGCACCAACGTACCCTACGAGGGCGATAATCTAGTCATGTTCTTCCAGATGGTCGCTCAGGCACGCAAAGAGCTTGTCTGCCCGCCTTGTTTCGACCACCACCAAGCGCAGGGCAACTACGAGCCGTGTTCGTGTACCTTTCGCAAGCGCTTCCTGGATCGATGGCTCTGTGTTGCGTGCTACGAGAAGGAGGCCGCATCCGATGCCGAGATCATGATGCGTGGCGTCCCAGACAAGGAGAAGACACACATACATTCACGTCCGTGTCGCTGCGATGGCACGATTACCTGCAGCGACACGTACAAGGTTATCTGTAACTGGTGTCACGGCGAGGTCGACATTGAATTGGCAGAAGCCGATGATGAGGATGAGGATGAGGTCACATACACCTTCAGCAACACCGAGGACGACGAGGACAATGCCGCTGATGTACCGCCAAATCTGTCGCCTCATGAGTTGCGTCTCGCAGATAACAAGGATGGAACGGCGTCGGCATTCTTAGATGGCCAGCGCTTTAGTGGTGAGCGCTTGGGCTACGGCTTACTTTCCCGTCATGCGATCGATAGTGGGAAGGAAATGCCCTGCACATGCTGCACTTGTCCTGCGCTCGCATGTCAGCACAACCACGCCCACGGTGAGATCGACAGCGATGATGAAGGCGACCTGGAATGGGAGGATATGGACGAGGACGAGGACGAGGACGAGGATGATGAGGAGATCGATGCAGGGGCTGATGCAGATACTGATGATATGCCAGACCTCGAAGAGCAGGATGAAGATGGATACGATGATATGTCAGACGTCGAGAGCAAGTAGGAGAGCCGATAGATCTTCCAGACATGTAAGGGAGGGGAGCAGCACGCGTGCGATCACGGTATGACAGCCCTAACGAAGTCATGTATAATGAACTAGCATCTGCACATTCGGCGTATTCAGAGTGTCACATTTCTTCTCGGACATCATTTCCTCCGTTCTTTGAAAACCATGGTTCGTATGTGTCATTCGTCTTGGCGTTGGATGTTGACGACCAAACTTTAGTAAGTAACTGTTAGGTTGCCCGCGGGCCATCATCTTGGCATTTCCAGATCCACACACAATCGCTCCGTCGCTCGATCGCTGCTTCATCGATTGACATTCGGATGTGCAAGGTCACGATCAAGGTCAATACCACCCAGATGCCGCAGAACTCTATGCACTTGACCCCGGACCTTCCAATGTGCAAAGAGACATGCAGCACAACTAAATACTATCTAACTCGACACAGCACAGCACCAAACATTGACGAAAAGAGCAACTTACACGCGCACCTGCCACTTTTAGCACTGACACGACGTGACGAAGCAAAGCGGTGAGCTTGTCGCCAAGTTTTCTCGCCCGAGCGCCTCGGCCTGTCGGCGACAATTCCGACCGCATCAGGCATTAACAATGACAGTGCGCGCACGCATTTTCTAGTAGCACGCGTTCGCATGTTTGACAGCTGCTCGGTCCCAGTGCAGTAATTGCAAGATCCTCGAGTATTCATATCATCAATTTCGCATATATCCGCGATCCTCACATCACCACTTCCACACCACACATGATCTATACCCCCCCAAAAGGCCTCCTCGATATCTGGCCGCACCATGATTGGAAACAGAATAAAGACATACCTCAGCGAAAAAGCGACGACGGCTTTCGGCATGTACTCGAAAAGCCAGAGAACCACAGCGAAGTCACTGGAACAAATCGCCCGCGAGACCATCAACGCCACGTACTGCGAAGAGGATCCAAGTGTCGCGGAGTGGTTCAAAGACTTGGTGCCATCTTCGGCGGGCGTCGCTGAGTATGTCTCCGAGCTGTTTCCGAGCGCGAGGTGGGTGCGCAGGTACAATGTGCATTGGCTGGTGGGAGACTTGATCGCTGGCATCACTGTTGGACTGGTGGTTGTGCCGCAGGCTATGGCATATGCATTGCTTGCGGAGCTTACGCCTGCTTTTGGGCTGTATACTACGTTTACGGGGGCGTGTATATATTGGGTGTTTGGGACGAGCAAGGATATCGTCATTGGAGTACGCACGTTCTCAATCACAATATCGGCGTTGATATAAGATTCTAACAATGTTACAGACTACAGCCGTTGGATCTCTGCTCGTTGGAGGTGTCATCAACAAAATCCAAGCCGAACATCCAGGTGTCTACAAGCCTGAGCACATTGCACATGCCCTTTCTTTCCTGGCTGGCGCTGTCCTTTTCGTGCTCGGTATCTTGCGTCTAGGCTGGTTGATCGAGTTTATTCCTTACATTCCAATATCCGCTTTTGTTACTTCCGCTGCCGTCACCATCATCTCGACGCAACTACCAACTGTGCTGGGCATCCCGGGTATCAATACACGCGAGGCGCCGTATAAAGTGTATGTAAATACACTGAAAGGGCTGCCTAGGACAGAGCTGGATGCTGCTGTTGGTATTTCGTGCCTTGTGCTGCTCCACGTTATCCGCAAAATATGCGCAAAGATGGAAGTGCGGCAGCCGACGAAGAAAAGAGTTTGGTCGCTGCTTTCATCATTACGATTGACGTTTGCTATTTTGTTCTATACCCTCATCAGTTACCTTGTACACCGTACTGCATCCCCGGAAGAGAGGAAGTTCCGCATCGTCGGCCACATTGACAAAGGTGAGATAATCTCCATATCCTTACCCATCTCGGCTAACGCATGACTAGGCTTCAGCCACGCCGGCGTGCCACCCATGGACACCAAACTCTTCGGCCTCGTGGCCTCCGAGCTACCCGCGATAATCATCATTCTGATAGTCGAGCACATCGCCATCGCAAAGTCCTTCGGCCGTATTTTCGGCTACACTATTGTTCCCTCGCAAGAAATGATCGCACAAGGTGCGTCGAACATGCTCAGCCCCTTCTTCGGAGGCTACGTATGTACCGGTTCATTCGGCGCCTCTGCAGTTCTTTCGAAAGCCGCCGTGCGCACACCACTTGCTGGCTTGTTCAGTGCAATGGTGCTAGTCCTGGCTCTCTACGCGCTCACAGCCGTGTTCTTCTTCATCCCCAACGCAGCTCTTGCAGGTCTGATCATCCACTGTACCTTCAATCTCATCACGGCTCCAAAGTCACTCATCAAATACTGGCACTTCTCGCCCTTCGAGCTCTTCATCTGGGTCTGCGGCGTGGCCATCGCTTTCTTCACAAATCTGGAGACAGCTATCTACGTCACCGTCGGCTTGTCTTTCGCTATGCTTCTTCTCCGCATGGCGCGCAACCCAGGCCGGTTCCGCGGCGCAGTTGGCGTATCGCGTGTCGTACGCGACAGTAATGAGGTACGCGTCGAGGAAACACGACGCGTCTATCTTCCTTACGACGCGAGCGGAAATCTCAATTCGAAGGTAGAGGTTGAACCGGCATATCCAGGCGTCTTCATCTATCGCTTCACCGAGAACTTTAACTACATCAATCAAGCGTCACACATTGATTATCTCACCACATACATCAAGTCACACACACGCCCTACCCAGATTGACAATGGCGTGCGTCCCTCGGACCGACTATGGTGCGAAGCTCCTGCCTCCAAGAACCGCGATGATAACCTTCCCACATTGAAGGCGATTGTACTGGACTTCTCGACGGTCAATGTCATGGACATCACAAGTCTGAATGGTTTGGTAGAGCTGAGGAAAAGCTTGGATCGATACGCGGAGCCAGCGCTGGTGGAGTGGCATTTCGCGGGCGTACACAACAGTTGGACGAGGAGGGCGTTATCGTGCGCAGGCTTCGGATACCCGGCGCAAGATAGCGTGGATAGCGCAGGGATATGGTGTCCAGCGTATACAGTCGTGACGGAAGAGTTAGCGGAGTTGAGGAGGGGGGAAGAGGAAGGACGACGCGCGACAGTTGAGGCTGGGAGCATTAAGCATGCTCCTGCCTCCGATGTGTCAGAGGAGAAAGTGCAGTACACGCCGATCTATGGCGTCGAACGGCCATTCTTTCACATCGATCTGCATGATGCGGTTGATGCGGCTGTTATGGACGCGAAAAAGGCGGATGATAGGCGACGTGGTGAGGAGACGGCTTGCGCGACAAGGGAAGGGAGTGGAGCAACGAGTCCTGTTTAGACCTAATTTACCACATCACACAGTCTCTTTCGGGTTGATTGAGGACTACACAACTGCTTTGCCAGAAGTTTGGGGTCTGGATCTGCAGGTTTGCGGCATAACTTGGCGTTCTGCATACGATAAAGACCATACTTCTCTCTGTTACAGGGCTATTCTTTTACTCACACCCTCAAACCCTCGCATCGTCGGATATCAGCAGCATCAACAATGACCAAGCTCACATACAACGACCTCGTCAATATCAAAGTGTAATATTACCAGAGCATCGGAGAATTCAACAAACACACCGAAGAGCGACAGAAACTGCAGCGCCAGATGGAACAAGCCCGCGGGCGCTTCGTCATGCTTGACAGGGCTAAGGACGCAGCGACCATGGAATGCAGCGCGTTGGAATCGCAGCTGGAAGACATAATGAGCAGTTTGACAGAGAAGGAGATAAAGGGCTTGTTGATGATGATGGTTGATGAAGCTGCGGTGAGGAAGGGAGTTGCTGATGCAAAGGCAAATGGAAAAGGGGCGAATTAAGAAGTATGGAGGACATGGAAGCAGAAGTCATAGCAAATATGTCTTGCGCGTGACGATGCAGCCATTCCAAATTTTGACTCTCACCGTTTTCACCCCATCACAAGCCCTTCCCACAAGCACATCCCAATTATCCTACAAAAGTATCCCACGCCCATCCGTCACCCCCACACATTAACCCCTAGCAATGCCGCCCCTAACACGCGACCAATACGTCCAAGCCAAAGCGCGATACTACAAAACTTTTCAAGACTTCGACAGTTTCAGAATCACAATGGACAATGAATATCAGGCGCATAAGAGACGCATGGCGGCGTTCAACAAGACTATGGAAATGATACTTGCTACGCGGAGGGCTCTAAGGGCGCAGATGGATGATACGTTGGGAGGGTTGACGGAGGAGGAGAAGAGGGGGTGGCTGTTTAAGGAGTGAATTGGGTATGGGAGAGTAGAGGGAGTTGTTAAGACTGTGTAGAAACTGCGAGGATTGAAAAACTATAAAATGTTGAGAGATATGGCATGTTCGAATTTCGGGTACACACGCATCTGGTAAACTTTGGTTCGTGGTTGTGACTCTGAGAATCTGTAGATTATGGAACTACATATGAACTCTACTTCTTAAATGCTAATACCACCATCTGGCACAATGGGGAAGCTGTGTCTGGGTGTAAGTGCAAGGGTATAGTGCGAGCAACTAAACGGAGGGCACCCCCAGATCGAACTTTGCCTCCTGAGCCAAAATCGACATCTGATGAAAAAACCGTCGGTCGTGGGACCTTATGAATCGGTTTGCTGCTCGTATCATCAGGCTGAATTATTCACGACTCCTGCTTCTTCTTGCTCACAACGCGTGTGAAACATCTGGAAAGCGTGAGGAAATGCGAAAAGACGGGTGGTGTCTCAGATGATTTGTTCGCTACTCGTATGCACGAGATGTCGTAAACAGTTTGCTACCGTCCTCATGACCTCAACATCACAGTCTGGACAATGCATAATCCCCAGCCACTGTTCATTGTGAAGCTCCCATCCCAACATCCTCCCCCATCCCCAAACCCAGCCTTCAAACATGGGCAACACCATCTCCCAACCCACACCGTCACCCAAGACCCTCACCCAAGACCCTCACCACAAACAATCCAATCACCCCGAAAACCGCACAACTTAATCGCCTCATGCACGACCAGACCGCCACCCTTACCGTCCTCGCCACACTTGCTCGAGACAAGACCAACCTGAAGCAGGAACGTGATGCCAAAGTCAACCTCATCATGAGCAAGTACGAGACTGAGCGTGAAAAGTTTGGCAACGCGCTAGTGCTCGCAGACACGAAATATCTGTGCGGAAAAGAACGCGACGTGGTCATGGCGAAATATGCAGAGCCGATGAAAAAGCTGGAAGGATTGGTGGTTGGGCTCGAAGAGCGATATGAGCGCGTGTGTGGCGAGATGATGGAGTTGATGGGAGAGTTGACGGAGGCGGAGAAGGATGAGTGGTTCAAATGGCGGGTTTGAAGAGCGGGGAGAGCAAGAACTTATGCGTTAGGTCCTTGCATAATATGTTGCGTAGTACGTCTAGTAATCAGCAATACCAAGTCATATAAAGTCGTATATTGCAATCCCACGCGACTCGTCCCTCCCCTTCATCACAAACACACCGTCCTCTCCCACTTTACCCAACAACACCCACCACACCCTTCAGCAACTCCGGCACCAACTCACTCGCATTGCCCGCAAACATCCAATCCCCAGCCCACACCCTGCCCGGCTCATCTTCACACTCCTCCAAGTTGAAGTACGCCACCCGTGCGCCCGCATTTCGCGCGATGGGAATGTACATTGCAGCCGGCAAAACAACCGCGCTTGTTCCAATCGCGAGCCTCAAGTCGATTGGTCCCGCGGACGTGAAGTCCCATATTTTGTATGTGACATCGCTGGGGGGACGACTCGCCGAAGAGGACGACGGCGGGGCGCATGGGGAAGTTACATAATGGACAGTGTGGAAGCTCGGCTCTGGCCACAGATGGAAGGTTATTGTTGGGGTCGCTTATGTCGAGATCAGAGGGAATGGTCAAGGCCGGTACGATGGGCTTCGTCGCGGGTGCAGTGTAGGCGCAGGCGTCAGAGCGGCCTTGAATGTTTCGTGCGCATTTTACTTCGAACATCGTGCCGTGGATTTGAGCGAGTTGGGAAACGGGAAACCCGGCACGTTGGCATAGACCTGCGTTTAGCATTAGCACACTTCATCATGCAAGACAGCTTGCTGCACGTACCATCAATATTCTGATTCACAGCAAAAGACCCCTTCATCACAGCCGCCAGCTTCGCCAACGCGACATGTCCCCGATCCGGCAACGTTTCTTGAGCACTTCGCATCATGTCGCTGATGAGCCATCACACCAGCACCGGGTCTTTCCAGAACGACTCGATATCGCTCAGCGTCGACGGCTCCATGCCTCGCCAGAGACGAGCGTCGTTACCGCGGTACGTTGTGATGCCAGACGATGCGGATAGTCCGGCGCCAATCAGTGCGAAGATGCGCTGCGACACGACTTCAGATGTGCGGTGAATTCCGCAAACTCGTCGAGGGGGATGTTCAAGTCTAGCGATGGGAGTGTGGTGGTTCGTAATTTGCGCTTCTCTTGCTTAGCTTTGAGGGCGGATGAGGCTGATGATTTTGATGGCGGTCCAGAACTAGTGCGATGTTTGTGATTGCTAGCTCCTGCATGTGGTTGTGCATTCGAGATTTCCCCGGCGTCGCAGGTATTCGTCGGCTCGCGATTGCTTGCGGCAGCGTCCATGTCTTCGAGGCTGGGAGGGTTGCAAATGGAGAGTGTTGTACTTGCGAGATTTAATTCTGGTAAAAAGTAATGAGATGGAGAGTGTTCGCGTGATTGGTGGTTGCGGTTGCGGTTACCTGATGACTTATATTGTGTACCAAGGAAAGAGCACCCAAAAGCGACGAACGCTATTGTTAAACAATTTAAGCATTTCATTATTCATTATAGAAGGGTATCTGTGACTCTGCGGCCTGCGGCAATGTTACACCACGCCATATTGTCCAGTTGTGTTATGCACCATGACTTGTTTCAGGTCTAAAATCGAGACCCTTACTGCGGATTTTCGATCTGTGCCGTCAGTAGGGGCCCAATATCTCCGACGAAGAAACTCAAGATGAAGGAAAGTCCACCAAAAGCAATGCTGACGTAATACACCAGTGAGTATGACTCTGAGAACGCCTTCTGCGATGCAGCGAGAACCATGGGGTACGCTGTCCGGTCCAGGACAAAGTTGGCAGGACCCGTCGCAAGGTAGTTCTTCACATATTCAAACCTAGCGTCACCCATCGCCTTTGTGACGTCTGTGATGGCCTGGATTCCAGCAGGCGTGAGAGGGTTCATGACACCGCCGAACGCGAGGACCTTCTCGGCAAGCTCGTGCGTCAGGTGTTCTTCCGCCTTCGAGTAGAACAGGTTTAGGTACACGGCGAAGGCGATCGCGCCACCGACGTAGCGGAGACTGAGGGTGATGGCGGTGACGGTCGCGATGAGCTCTCCGGGGCAGGCAATTTGCGCAATGATCGAACAGGGGATAATGACCGCACCGCAGCCAATAGATGCTATCGTTACGATGGCATACATTGTAGTCAGGTTGTCCGGTGTCGCGACGGAAATGGCGCCAGTGAATGCGGTCATTATGGCGGTGAAAGCGATGAGTAGGATGCGAATGCGTCCCTTAGTGACAGGAATGAGCACGAGGCAGATAACGGCGCCAAGAATGATGCCAAAACCGATCGGAAGGCCACGAAGACCGACGCCTACTGGATCCTCACCTACGAATTCGTTAGTTTGATGTTAATTCAGGGTCAAGGATGAACTCACCGTAGACGTTGTAGATCTCAGTTGGCCACAGTAGCAGCAGAACGAAGAAGTTTCCACCACTGAGGAAGGTGATGAGAAGAATGACGATCATTGTCCTCTTGGCTTTGCTAAACAGGGCGCGCGGAACCATTGGGTGTGGCGCACCCTTGACCTCCCACACGAAGAATGCGATGATGAAGACAATACCAATGATGAGAGGGGCAATATTGTGCGGGCTGCCCCATTCATACTGCGTATCATTAGATTCACCGATTGTATACGAATGGGGGCTCTAGACTCACCTGAGAAGCACCCCATTGGAGTCCCATCATGAAGCAGGTGATGCCGATCGTGCTGAGAAGACCGCCAATGTAGTCGACCTCGCGGAGGACATGGCGAGCGGTGTAGTCCTCAGTCAAGCGAGACGGATCCTTGTAGCAGAAAATGACGAGTAGCAGGCCGATGAAGTTCCATACACCGATAAGAATGCCGTTGTATCGCCAATTGCTTGCTTGTGCAATCAACTGGGCGTAAATGACCGATGGACAGAACGGCAAGATCGTGAGGACCACCAATCCGACGTACTTGGCGCGGTCCCTGACGGGCACGACTTCGCCAGTTCCGGCGAGCGCGATAAGTTCGTTGAGCCCTGCACCGAGACCAGAGAATACGCTGCCAGCTGGAAATTGTTAGCATATGGCATCTTGAGTCGATTCTGAGAACATACCAATTGCGATGTTCATCGAGTTTGCCGTAGCCGTGATGATGGGCCCGACGATGAGGCAAACTTGACCGACGATGGCCACCTTCTGTCGCCCAAAGAGATCGGAAAGCGCACCCACAAACGGACAAAGGGCAGCGTTGGGGATCAGGTATGCGATAACAAACCAAACCCAACGGTCGACACCGCCAATGTCTTGGTAGATAAGTGGGAGTACTGAACCGAAGAGGAACAGTGGGATTTGCGAGCCAACCCATAAGAAAGACATGCACGTCAGTGTCATGAAAAGTCTGGCGTTCATCTGGGCAAGGCATTAACATCGTTTCTCGCCCGCATGGCTCTGTAAAACTCACCTTCTCGTGCACAACACGGCTACCCGTCTTGGTGTAGTCGAGATTGTTCCGCCTGGCCTTCTCTCCCTCGCTTGCCGGCGAGTGTGTCTCGACATTGTCCAGCTGTTCACCATCATAGGTGCGCTTCTCGACATCGTGTGCGCCATGAGGCTCTCGAAGTGTTTCGTGCATCATGTAAACGGTATTCCAATCTGACGGAGAGTTTGTGAAAGAATGCAGGTGGCACGAGGGAAACAATAAGTATTCGGTGGGCTACCCGCCCAGATCGGCGGCGCACATAAACAAGCGCTGTTCCTACTTCGCGCTCACCGCGAACACATACGGAAATGAGGACGCACGAGTGACAGATCTAAGTTCGACGTCGAAGAGCCGCGGTTACTTCGGAGTGCTTCAAGCTCATTGGTTGTGGGGTGATCGACCCCGCAGCCTCATGGAAACTAACAAAGGCGGCGCAAATGCCACCACAAAGCTTGCAGCGCCGCCGAGCAAGGTGGCGATCATTGCTGTAGTGGCTAATGCGGGGCCCCGCACGGAGGAACTGACGTATCTGGAATGAACTAAACCAGTTCGAAAGTGTGGCAGCAGGCCATATCCCAGTGTCAGTGTCGTGGATGACACCAGAACCACGGAATTTGTGCTCAATGTGGTAAGCCACATCAACCGGTGGACCATGGGGACGGGAATCTAGAAGACCATTTAATGTTCAAGTGTTGGATTCGTAAAAAACACTGCGCCCCAAGATTGATATTTCAATTTTCGATTGCCTTGGCGTGACGAGTCACACAGCGGCCTGCGATGAAAGAAAGAATGTGAGTAGTGCAGAGCGCAGGAATATTACGGCATGCCGAGAAATGCAAAGCCTTGGGTGTCAACTGCGATGCAAGTAGAGAAGCATTCGCTTGGATCATCCTGCTCTTGGAGGGGCCGCCTGGGAACTACCACATGGTTCATCGTCGATATCATATTCTCTGGGTCTGCTCGCATGAGTTTCGATCTTGCGTAAGTCACGATACCTAAGACGATGCCGAGGTGTGGTGTTCGTGTGCCCCGACAAACGCGTAGTTGACCGGCGGCCAGACTAGTAATGAGAACGTGCCGATTGGTAGTATTAAGAACTGTGTGGCTGCTTCGCAGAGCCTCTGGGGTCTAGGTGTGTATGGTAGAGAGCCTCGGTACCATATACATTCATGTTCTCATGTGTTCATAAAGCCTCAGCCTTGGCTACCATAACTGTTGTACTTTTGCCGTACAACAACACTATCGTTAATCGTAAGAACAGAACTGACTACATAGAGAAGATGGTGACTTACTGAACTAAACTTCTACGCAGGTGTTCGCGGCTGGTCTCAGCCTCAAAACGACGCTGCAAGTCTTGTGGTGTCGTATTCGCTGGGACGTGATGCGTTGGAGATACCATACATAAATTGAACGTCTAGCTTGACTTGTCGTAGAGTGAGGGCCGGAGATACCGAGGTTGCTTCAAACCTCAGTTGGTAAGTCCCTGTTATTTCAGCAGAGAGGTAGACTGCATCTTGCAGCTCGACTCTAGACGCGATTTCGTCGGAGCCTCGCGGCTCGGTAATGCCTAGCAGTGCGCCACCAACAAACCAAAGTCTTTCGAGGGATCATTTCTGCGAAAGAGAGGGAATTTCGTGACGTACAGAGGGATTTGTTCATTGTCGATCCAGTTCGGGTTCCAATCTTTCATCGGTGCTCACGATGGTTCATCAAAGGTAGACGGAAGGTTAAACGGGGAGATCGACAAAAGCTCATGTACCGGTAGGTAGGTAAGTTAGCCTCGGCGATCTGCAGGTTCCGATCCGAAACCGTACGCGACTTCCGGTTGCTCCAAATCATCTCATCGTTGCTCAGACACACACTGCTTGTAGAACAGTTATCATCATCACCTTTGTTCTTTCGCCAGGAACAGCCTGTGTGCAGGACGCGTACGGAAAACTTCATTGTACATTCGGGATCTCTCCACACAATGACTGCGCGATGCCGGTGGAACCTTTTTCTGGTTTGTTACCATCACAACAAACAGCGGCAAACACCGCCCAAGAGTAATATCTGAGCTTTTCTACCCTCATCTGAAGATACGGACCCTATCTCACAAAGGTTTTGAGCCCCTTGCTTCTCATCGCTACCATTTAGGTTTGGATGGACTCTACCGCCTACTTAGGAGTTGTACTTGCACGATGACCATGCATTCTCGCGGCCTCCGCCTTCATATGCGGATATTGCATCAAATCGATATATATCCTTAGAACCTACCTCCTCGACATTACCACCATGTATTTTACAATGCCGTTTACCATGGCCTTCGCAGGCATGACGGACTGGACTCGACATTTCACTTGAGTGAATTACACGACACAATGCCAGTCCAGCTTCGAGTACCGAGTATATATTCAATCATCCGCTGACAAAAGTCCCTTCACAATGATGGTGTGAGGCAACAGACGAGCGTTGCTTTCACAGTTGCGCATGAACAGGCGTTCATGCATAGCTCACGCAATTTCACTACATGCCTGGCTTCCTGGGGAGTCAAGAGGTTTGGTCAACCTCTTCCCATCAGCGTCAAACCATTCATCAAACAGACTGCATCGCAAGCAACAAGAAGCACAACCTTAGCACAGTCAAGATAACCAGCAACGCACATAGCAATTTCCACTGCACTGACAGCACCTGCATTATGTGGCCTACACTAGCTTTGTATCGGCTCGACAAAAAGCTTCCATCGCCCGAGGAAGCTGATGCACTGCACGAAGCTGGTCGCGGAGAATGGGCCTTGATATTCCGATCGGCCTTCGACACAGTTGCTGGGGCGTTTGCGGACCGCGGCGACATGGCCGTATGGGACTCGCAGGATCCAGACGAAGCGGCTGCAAATCTCTCAGAACTGCTTCGCACGGGTCGCAACTTCTACCAGGCACCGGACGCCGAATTCAGGCACCGGACGCCGAATTCGAGCACCTATACGCTGTGGTCCAAGCCTTTCACGCCAAGATCTTCTCCCCGAGCGTATATGGTAACGATCCGGCCTACACAAATCATGGCATAGAGATATCCACCACAGACCTGATGGAAAAACTCCTCGTTCCAAACGTGGCAAAGACGCTGCTCGCCCTCAACTCCATGGCGGCGAATCTGGACGACACGCAAATCATGACTCAACGTCCAGAATTCGAAACCAAGGAAGCTATCAAATTCGCGAAGGTCATTTGGTCGCATCGCCTTTAACACTATTAGAGCTTGATACCTGCGAATTCGGGCGTCCGTGCTGCTGATCTGTTCACAGATGACTTGAAGGGACTGCTTCTCTCTCAAGTCCACGCAGCCGTCAAAGTTCTGATGGACAAGTTGAATCCGACAGCAGGCGCTGCTGTAGACACTGACATCGACATACTTGTTGCAGATCTACAGCCGTTCTATCGTCACATCGCGACCTTCTTCTCGTACGCAACGCCTCTTCTCAGCCACTTTTGGAAAACTGAGGATGATGAGGACGATGAAGACGAAGATTTTGACGACAGCGACGACGAAATGTGGCAAGAGTACGAGCCAGCTGACCTCGTAGACAAGCTTACTGGCCCTGATAATGTCGAAGTGGACGAGGTGAGCACCGTCTTTCGGAACATGTCCAATGCGACTTGCTCCGTTGGCGGTCATGCTCTCCTGCACATGCGTAGGCTCAATGGCTGTATTCATGTGTACTGCAGCGACTGTCTTGATAAGCAGCTACACTCGCGGTACAACACTCGTTACAAGTGTGCGCAGTGTCGAGCGAGCCTGCTTCAGTAGACCCCTGTTGTCGGGACCGCCGCGCTGTGACATTGTCTCGTAAGATATTATTGTTCTCTTGGTCCTCTTGGAAGTGCCTTCAGTTGTTCTTTCCGATCGTATCAAACCTTGGAAAGAGTGTTCGGTAGACCCAAATAGAGTGGTAGCCAATGGGAAGGTGGGCCTCGGCAATACGGATTACGCAACCAATTCTCACATCATTCATTCAAACGTTCCTCATTTCAGGAATCCTTCATAGTGTCACGACTTGCGACCAGCAGATTCAATCAGAGAATGATCGAAGATACGCCTATTCATTCACTTCCGATGCGACCAAAGCCCAATGACCTTGCACAAGGCAATCAGATCCTCGCCAGTCTCGCCCAAATCCAAAGGCAGCTCGTCGATATGACCGCTCGCTTCGATCGTCTGGAAGCTCGCATGTACAACACCGAGGCAATTATACAAAACGACCGCGTCTACGACGGTACCCAGCCGCTCACTCCCCTCCACGCCATACACCCCCAACCCTGGTTCGGGTGCCTAACGTGAAATCACTCGCTTAGCGATGCTGAAGCTCTAATTGGCGAGACTACCTTAATGCTAGAGTTGCAATTGGCCAACAGACTTTTCGAAAACAGCGCTAGGCACCCGAACCAGGGTTGGGGATGTAGCTACGAACACGCCTATCAACGGCTGGTCCGCAACGGGCGATGCCCTCAAGGCCTTGCTAGTCCATCAGCTAGATGCCATCATCGCTGCTTTGGAGATGCCTCCTGTCGTCGTTCAAGGAGGTCAAGATCGTGGCTTTGAAGAGCGCCATCGTTGCTTATTTTCCGTGAGCCGTGAGCGTTTGCAATGGAGTTTGGAGGACTTGCTGTCACGGATGAGCTGTCATTGGAACCTCTTTGGGTGGACTCTGGCGCTCAGGATGGCTGGCTTGCTTTCTCTACGTACCAATCTCAAAGTTCAATATTTCGTATTTTTGCAACTGCACAATTCTCAAATCTCACGATGTCTCATGAACTACCCATCATTTCGTTTCCAATGCGCCCCAAGCCCGACCCCTCTCCTTCTATCCCTGTCTTCGCTTTCTCTCTGTTCCCACCCAAACAGTACTTGTCAGCCTCCCTCAAATTTAAACCCAGCTAAGAACAATGATCGCAAAAATTTACGATATAGATGTCAAGCGCGAAAACGTCGCATGTGACGTCCGCAAGAAAGACCCTGTAGAAGCAGGCGGGCGTCGGCCCGGCAACCAGTCACTGCGCTTAGGTTCCGAACCTCACGCAAACGTTCTCCCTCAGGCAGCCACCAATCTTTACCGCACGATAGCGAGCTAGCACGATGACGATGAACGCACCCGCAAAGCCTTTAACCCTGCGAACCAAAGCCACAGATCACTACGACGCTCTCGACTCAACACCCCAATCACTTTCTCCAGACGCAAAATCGACAAACTCGCGAGACTCCGAGATGGCAGGGATTAGTACCACCTACCAGCCTTCGCAGCCATGGCTGCGGGCGCGATCGCTCTCGGCAACGGCCTCACTCTCATGGGCAACGTCCCTGCAATCGCACAGGACAACCAGACTCTCAACATCCTCACCCAGATCCAAGCGCAACTGGCCAACATGAACGCTCGTCTCGATGGCATTGACAACCGACTCGATGGCATTGACAACCGTCTCGCTGGCATCGACAACCATCTCGCCGGCATCGATACTACTATACTCCAGACATCGGCCAGCATTTTCAACAACGCCGCCATTGCGCAGAATAATCGCCTGTTCACCAACGTCCATCCTTTGTCGCCACTTCGTCATCCCGTTACCAATATGCTCGCCCTCCCCTTTCCGGCAACTGTCGACGCGCTCAAGGCTTTGACAGTCCCTCAACTCGACGCCCTCATCGCCGCGCTGGGTATGGCGCCCGTTGTGGGAGGACTCCGCGATCCGAAAATCGTTGCCATCAAGGTATACATTGGCGCTTGCACTCCCTATACTGAACATCCTTAGACTGAATTCAAGGTTTTTCCTTCAGGCTTTAGTATCATGTTGGCTTTCAAGGACGGACTTTGGTGTTGGAACGCGGGCTAGTTTCTGAGAAATTCATCATGATATTCATCATGAATAGAGTGCATTGGAGCACTAGAAAAAATCACGAATACATTTCATTATATGTTCTGAAGCTTCGTGAATACACAAAAAATTCTTCCGCAGTTTTGACCCATCCTCGTGACCCGCCGCTTTCGCTCACCTTATCTAGATCCTTATCTCTTGGCTTTGTGCGACCTCCAAATTTCACCAACACCGCGACACCTACATACATACAGACACAACAGGAAGCTCTCAAGAAATCAGAACCGCTTCTTCCACTCGACCGCTCCCAAACAACGACGCGACTCGTAGTCGCGCCTGCCTCGCCAACAGCCGCACACGGAATGGACGACCACCACCAACAGCCGATCTGGCCCATGATTCAAGGAGCCGCAAACTACGCATGGAATCTCATCGAAGAAGTCTGGACTATGGTATGGAGACCACGCGTTGAGACTTCGGGAGCCACTACGTCGACGGTGCCAGAACGCGACTCGCAAATTCGCAGCGAGATGAAAAAGGTGGAAACCGACAAGACCGTGACCATCGTCTACACACCAAAGACGTGAATGTCTCGCATGGAACGGCGTCTACAATTGCGCCTGGAAACATGTCGACATCGACAAGGCGACGTTAGTGCTCAGTATGGTCACCTACCCTGGACGCAGCTTAATCAAGCACTGACGACCCATAGATTCATTCACTCGGTTTTCTGGTACTCCATGAAAAAAATTCCGATGGTGGTTCGATGGGCATCCATGGCCGGGAAGCACAGGCCTCTGTGGCAGTCAACACTTCAGGAAGCAGATGCAGACATTGGGTCAACTGCCGAAACTGACGAATCAGATCTCGCGCTATCAACGTCACAGCCAGGGGATGAAGGCTTCGCAGGCCGCAACATTGACCTGAGCTCAAATAGGATTAGACCTCTCCAAAAATCGACATAATTCATTCGGACGTCCCAAGCATCGTGAGGTGTGAAGTATGGCTCTTGCTCACGCATGACCTATCGGCCTTGAAATAGTGGTAGCAGTCTGCAACATGCAACGGTATGGGGTGTACCTGGGCTCAAATAGGTCTAGACTGTCCAAAAGTCGACATAATTCGATTGGATGTGCGAAGGGCTGCGATGTGCGAGATCGGTACCGTCGTCGCGATGAAGTATGGAACTCGTACAGTCTTCATGGTACCCCATTATAGCGCGTTCTACAGTTAGATATAAAAGTAATTGCTCTTCCCACCATGATTCTTCACCCCAATCTCATACGCATAGTATATCCACAGCCCAACACAACCAACCCTTGAACTGCAACACGCCCCGAAGACATCCAGCCCACGCCAAGACTACTAGTAGGTTTGCCCGCTATCCTGACGTTGTGATCGGTTGGTTAACAGCTTCGAAGACATCTAGGACACCTCAAAACCACAAGCAGCAAAGAACTCGGAAGACAACCAGCCTACCCCTAGGCTTATTGTAAGTCTTACCACATACCCGTTTTCCTCACAGTATTCTAACTGCTCTGAAGACATTCAGGACACCTAATCAGAATCTCAGCCAGCTTAAATCTTAAATTCCCCCATCCACCTCCAATAAAATGGCGAATCTATCCAGCCTACCCCAAGGCCTTTCTCTCCAGCAGCGCTACGACGCTGTTCTGACTAGTCTCTGCGCTAGCGACTACATGGGCCTACATGCCGCCACCCGAAACCTCCACGCCCAGGCCAAGGCTAAAGCCGAAGGCAAATACAAGAGCGTGTTCCCCGAGATCACGAATTTCAAGAACAACGTCTTCGCATTTGCGCGTGACCATCGCGCGAAAGATAAAGACGGTAAAGAGAAGAAAAATGCGTACGACTTCCGGGTCTACTTCCGATACCAAACCATGGTCGCTTCTGGTTTCCCCATAGACAAGACCAGCATTGAGGGGATGAAGGGGCGCAAGGACTTTTTCCTCCGTCACGTTGTAGAGGATTTCGAGGAGTTAGAGAGACTTCGTGCGAGGATGAAGATCCTTGAGCAAAGAGTTGCACGTGGGGAGAGTGTTGACGAGATCAACAGGGCGTGGGAAGCCGCGGAGAAGAGCAAGAGCAAGGCTCAGGGGAAGAAGAGGAAGCTGAAGGAGGAGGACGACGACGAAGAGACGGTGTACTTGTGCGGCAAGTACCTCGGGGAGGCGACGGGCCATAAAGCCCAGAAATTAGATGGTGAAATAGAGGGGGTAGAGGATTGGGTGGTGATTGAGCACGACAGCTCAACGGGCGCAGACGACGACGGGTTTGAAGAGGCTGCGACGAAGGTCTTGGAGGAGTTGGAGCATCGTGAGAAGGTCGATGAGAGCGAGGAGAGTGAGGAGAGTGAGGAGGAGTGAATGGGTTGAAGGCTCTGCTCTACAGAGGTACACCGGCGTTGAGCGTTGCGATTTCGTCTTTTTTCGCTGTTGATACGGCAAAGGGAGGGGTTGAATCAAGTAACAGTCGTTGCAACGGTGGTGGTTCGTGATTGATTGATTCTGAAGGCAAGGCTGCAGCTCGCACACGGATTGTGCAAGCTTGCGCACAGGCCATGTGATCACGTGGTTGGCTACCTGCTCTTCTACGTACGGTGGAAGGATTCCCAACATTCGCAATATGGGCTTCCTGGTGAAGTGGCACGGTTCGAATAGCGTCTGAAAACACTCAACCAAAAAAGTCACATTATTTCACATCTCTGAGACGTGTTGTAACGTATGTTGCTACGCTGCACCGGATCATTTCACAGTACTTTAACATAAATTAATCCTTCACTCTATAGCCTGATTCCTGACCACAAAAGCTTGTGCGTCTCCCATTCGTAATTAGCCTTCGAGGTATCCACTAAATCGCGCCCTTGAATCCCCCGTACGAACCTGCTACTCATGATCAAGTATCTTCTCAATCTCGGCCTGCTCAATACAGCCGTCAAGGTCGCACGGAGTGGGCCCAAAGTTGGTGTGGCGGTGGCCTTGAATGAACGTGATGATGCGGGCTTGCTTCCACGGCGTTGTGCGGGGGTGTGGATGATAGTCTGCACAAATCGCTTCAATGAGGCTGTCGAGCTCGACATCTTTGTCAATGGGTGAAAGTGACGACGCTAACGAAACTTCCAGAACGCACTGCAAACGCCAGCGCCAAGGACACTCGCAATTTTGTGCATCTTTTTCGAACTGTGATCGGCGTCGAACAAAAGTTTCTTTCTCTAGCTTTTCAAACTGCGAACTGCCCCAGATCCACGACACTCAGCGCGCCACAGCATCAGCATCAGCAATCCTCAACATGGCTTCGACTGTACCCAGCTTCGCCGACATAGCCCTGCAGCTTGAGACCGCCGGAGCTCAACTTCGTGTTCTGTCTACTTTTCCCGAGGCTCAGCGCGAAGGCAAGGTCATGAAGGCCGTCGAAGCTGTCAAGAAATTTATTGAGAAGATTGAGAAGATTGAGATCAAGATCGAAGACCAAGCAAAGAAGCACGACAGCGAGTATCAGTCCCTCCGCGATATCACTAACCATCGTCTCCTTAGAGTAGAGGCTGAGTGAGTACATTGTCTTCCAATTGCTTGCCCCCAATCTAACAACGAAAGGGTCCACAACAACAAGATGCGCCTTTGTGATCAAGGCGTCAATTCCATGGACGTTCCACTCCACGCTCTTCTTAACACCTCAAACAATACGGTCATTCCTGGATTGCCATCAACGGCTCGAGGCGTTAAGGACCTTGACGGTGGGCCAATAGAACATACCAGTACATATCTTGGAGACTAACGATTCCAGATTGTTGGATGTGGGAGCACAGGGCAGACAGGAAAGAGGCAGAAGGTTGTTGTATTAAGAGAGCTACAGCGAGCGATTATATACACAACCAGATGAGTAAGCAGGTGACTAACAGAGTCACGTGAGGTGCAGTTCACAGTGTACCGTATAAACTGAGGTGCCAGGCTGACACAGATGCTCAAGTCACAGCCATGTTTTCTAGTCTGGGCTGGACTCTCAGCAACAAAAGTCTCATAGAGAAGCACCAGTTCTTGCTCAAGCTGATGGGGTACAACTATCAGCTTGGGTTCTGGTAATGGCGTAGACTTCGTAGACGAGGAGACGCATCCCGTGAGAAGCCGAAGTCTGATCCGCCATCAAGCACGGAGAGAGCTTTGAAATGACTAAGCTACTTCAGAACCAATGAATGAAGATCAATGAAGGCTGCGTTTTTCATTCGCACTTCGCGGACTGACTGCATCTCGTTATCGAACATATTACAGTCAATACATTTTTAGGCCAAGTATCCTTTTGCCTCAGCATTCGGTGATCTTACGCATGCCATTGTATTTTCGTAAAGCGTGACTTAGCAATCCCAATGACTTGCCTGGTGTGGGTCGACCAAAATTGTGGTTGGTGATCGTGCATAGTTGAATAGGAAAGACTAGGGGTGAAAGTGATGCAGGCACACACACAATTTCCTTTGTCTTCGCAGAGCCAAGATAAGGTTTCACGACACAGTTTTCTCACTATTACATCCCATCCTACGATCTCTTTCAGAAGCAGGACTTGAACCACGTACCACCATCAATACCAACACACCCTAGTTGATAGTCATGGCTACGACCGCTTTCAGCATCGCCGATATCACCCTACAGCTTGAGACGGTATCTTCACAGCTCCAAGCCTTGACCACTGCTTCCGACACTCAGCGCGAGGTCACAATCCAATCTGCGGTGGATGAGCTCCAAATCAAGGTCGCCGCCATGGAAGACCAGATGAAGAAGCTACGCAGCAAGGCGTAATCGCTCCGCGACACGACGTACAGCCGTCTTACAAAGCTCGAGGTATGGTAAGCGGTTTCCTGTCTGATAGCAAACGTGATATGTTAACGTCGTCACAGTGCGAGCAACGAGAAGGCCCGCTTCGAGAACCGGAAACGCACCGGCAAAGACCAGAAGCTCATGCCAGTGTCCAACTTTTTCACCAACGAGCCTATTGCCGGCCTTCTCGAGACCGCCCGAGGAGTCACTCACCTAGATGGTGAGCCAGTACGCACGAACTTGGCGGGCCCGAGGCTGACATTTGCAGGTGTCGAGTTGAGCAGCATCGCTTTGGCTCTTGGGTGGAGAGTGGACTCCTATGATCTTAAGGGAAAGCGAGGTAATATGCTCGATCTACTGGGGTGGCGCGTGCAAGCAAGAAGCTACAGTTATCTGTACTACGCCTAGGCTTGTGATAGTGCCGCGGATATTCCTAGCCTCTTTTAGGATCGAACCAGACTAGCACCTCCTTCAATCCCGCCTTCAATGACCCTCCGCATGCCACTAAAATGCTTGCTAACTCGACGGGCACATACACGATGGTCCACATAATGCCTTGGGCCAAAATCCACAGCAACCACCCAATACAGCCAAACAGCTTTTCGAATATCTTCTCACAAGTCGTTCCGACGCTGCAGAGCCAGCCCCAGATCTTGACAAGGGCATCGACGAAGATAGCGTGGAGCGCTACGGTAAAGACGTGCCAGATGTCCCAAAGTGTGATGCGTTGGAAGAAGCTGACCACTGCGGCGATGACGGTGTGGACGAAAGAGAAAAGCTGTACGAACAGGTTTCCAATCGCGGCGCAAGTCTTTTTGACGCCATCCCACAGCCACTTCATCGCAATCGCAATAGCACCCGGGATTCGCGTAATCAGTTCACAAGTCGCTTTGACAAGATGAACGACAAACTTCGCCGTCCCTTTTGCAAACCTCTTCAACGCTCCCGGAGCTTTCTTGACGCCCTCCCAAATTGTAGTAGGTACCTCCTTCAGCCACTCCCACACCTCTTGCAACTTCTTCGCAATCAGTTCTGGGATCTCCGCCTTGTGCGCATGCAGCCACTTGGCCCGCTTCCATACAGGCAGCGCTAGCAAATGCTTTGGCACTGACCACACAATGAACTTCGGAATCTCGTAAATAAGAACCCTACCGAACATCAAAATACCCCGAGCCGCTTTCTCACACCGGCGCATGGCCGTCGTATGCTTCACTTTCCAGCGCTTGAAGCCCCCGCCCCGCTGTCTAGGCAAGAAATCCACAATCTCGCGATGTCCAGTGGTGGCTGCGAGGCGGAGCGCGAGTTGGCCATCCGGCGCAATCAGAGCGTCATCGGCGCCGTTGTCGCGCAGGACTTTCACGATGGTGAAGTTGCCGAGTTGGGCGGCGTACTGGAGGGGAGTGCGGTATGTGTGTTGTTTTTTCTTGTGCTTCTTTTCATAGGACTTGGGCTTTACGGTCTCCGTTATACCATATGCATTGGTATCAGCTCCCGAGTCGATCAAGAAGCGCACGGATGTGGCTTTTTCGGCTTCGACTGCGGCGAGGAGGGGTGTGCGGCCTGCCTCGTTGATGGTTTCCGGTGTTACGAGGCCGCGTTCGAGAATTGCGGTCAGGAGTTGCATGTCGGCTTTGGTGATGGCTTCGTAATACAATTTGACAACCTGAGCGCGACGAGTTGAGGTTGGGGACTCGTCAGCGATGACCGGGTACTTTGTAATTGGTAGATCGTCGCCATCATGCTCCAAAAGCGCGGACGCAAGGTCATCTATCTCTTTCCATACGTCTGAGTTGTCTTGCGTGTATAGCGGAAGGTCTTCTCCCTCTGCCGCTGGCGGGAAAGGATGGATGGGGGCTTGTCGTGGTAGATAACTCGATGAACTCGAATTTCCAGTGTCATCGCGTACATATTCACCAATCTTGGTCGTACTCGATGTTTCGGCCGGGGACACCATGGCGAAAAGGTGATGTCTAATGGTCAGATGCTACGAGCTAATTTATGGGCGATTCTTTGTTGTTATGCCTCTGCTGACACAAGGCTGAGATTAGGCGGCTGCAGTGGAACTCCACAGTCCCCCGCCACAGCACCGCCACAGGTTAGCGAAGAACCATGCAAAACAGGTTTGGCTTGCGAAAGTATCAACCAAATCAGGAAGCAACAAAGGCCAAGTCTCAACTCT
>Ga0265798_10002147_pt1 | contig 29366 bp, 30 predicted proteins | sample P3T30metagenome_FD_192430 | JGI IMG/M metagenome (GOLD analysis project Ga0265798, IMG submission 192430) | Plant litter microbial communities from East Loma Ridge, Irvine, California - P3 T30 | ecosystem: Environmental > Terrestrial > Plant litter > Unclassified | place: USA: California...
AACACTGGACTTCCCGAATAACATCTCAAACAGACCCCAGAGGCTCGAAAGGTACTCCAAAACTCTACCACCAACATGCCGAACCCAACAATCAACATCCTTCTAATAAACCCCAACGCCACCGAATTCATGACCACCAACTGCATCACAATCGTGCAATCCACCCTCCCACCAGACGTCGCGGTCCACCCGTTCACAGCCCCCGCCCCAGCGCCAACAGCAATCGAAAGCGAAACCGACGCCATCCTCTCCGCGACCGCCGCCTTCCGTGCCCTTGTCCCACTCCAAGAAACTCGCAACTACGACGCAATGCTCGTGGCCTGCTTCAGACACCACCCGCTCATCCAAATGCTGAGAGAGGAGTTCGAGATTCCGGTTATTGGGATCATGGAAGCGAGTTTGTTTGCTGGAAAGACTTTGGGGGCGAGAGTTGGGATTCTTGCTACAGGGAAGAGGTCCGCTCTGGCGCATTGGGAATCGGTGCGCAGGTATGGCTTTGGAGATTCGTGTGTGGGTATTCGAGCGGCTGAGTTGGGCGTGCTTGATCTCGAGCGTTTACCTCGAGCACAAGTTTTGACCAGGATGGCAGAGGTCGCGAGGCAGTTGGTTGAGGTCGACCGGGTGGATGTGATCACGCTGGGGTGTGCGGGCATGACAGATATGACGGTTGCGGTCGAAGATGCGGTCGCTCCGTTAGGTGTGAGGGTTGTCGATGGTGTGGTGGCAGGTTTGCATCATCTCGTGGGGCTTGTAAGAATGGGTGGGAAGACGGCTAAGAGCGGAGTGTACATGAGTAGCCGCGTGGCGCGGGAGACAAGAGGACAGAGATATTTGTGAGTGTGTTTCGTGGACATCATTATCTCGGGTGAGTACAGAAAGACTCGACGCGACAAATCTCTCTCCTTCAAACTTCGCACGCCGCAGGATCACATCAGCTACATGAAGGTAAGCGCCTAAACACCATCAGTCCACTCAGACTAGCGTCTCCGCATCGAACTGAGCACGGATTGCCGTCGCTGTCGCCCGCATCCAACGCATCATAATCCGAATACACACGACCGTCGATCTCGACGGACAGCGCACAACCCGTCTCACGATACTCGCGTCCTTCGTCCACGAATCTTGCGCGAGTGTCGCAATAGTCCAACACGGTCTCTTCTCTAGAGATGGAGCAGAAGCCCGGAGACGAGCCGATGTTGGGGTCTGCGATAAAGGTCCCGAATTGGCAGCCGCCATCAACTGCAAAATCGCATTAGTACATTCTGCGGATGCTTTTTTTTTGTGATTCTCATTTCGTGCAGACCTACCTAAGGGGAAAGCGATGTAGTTGTAGACCGGGAATTGCGAGGTCGGAGTCACACTGAGTGAGATGCACATGTCGATCTGATCTTCCGGCTCCGGCTCCGGCTCCGGCTCGGGTTCGGACGTGGGTTCTGGCCGTTGTGTGGTCGTGGGTCCTGTAGGCAACCTGGAGATACTGATAGTTTGTGATGAGCCGGGCAAGGAGGTGTAGGCACAGCTGTTAGGGGGGTCCGTTGCTGTCGATTGAGCAAACGTCGATCCTGAGCAGACGCAGTAAGCTCGGGTGATACCTTGTCCTGGCTGTTGGTTCTGTGTACTGCATGAGATGTACGATGGGTCAGCGCTGGTGGAAGTGCTGGTGGAAGTTCTGGTCGAAGTTCTGGTCGACATTGTTGCTGTTCCTGACGATGGGGACGTTCTGGTCGAAGTGCTAGTCCGCGTCGCTGTTCCGCCTGGGTTCGACAGGGTGCCCTGTGCTACAACTGAGCCCGCGTATCCGCCTTCTCCTAGCATTGGTATCTGGCCGGGAGCGAACGTGGCGTCGTACGGGGCTCTAATGGGACATGCGGAGATCGTCTCGGACGTGGTCGTGGACGGGTATACATTACATCCAACATTGTCCGAACATGTAGTGCTGTAGCACGACGTCGACAAGGTTCTTCCATCTAATTCGACGTTACAGTCAATAGAGCAATCAGTGACAGTGGTGCTCGATGAACATGACGTCGGTTCGGCTGTGTGGTCCGAGTCAGCGTGTATCAAGGGTTCAATACGCATTGCAGGTACTTACATGGGTCGTTTGGTGGTGGTCCATTCGGTGGTGGTCCCCCTGGCAGATTCGTCCCAGGTGGAGGGAAAGTCCCAGGCGGGAAGTCGATGCAGCCCAAGCCGAAGCATGGGAATGATGGACAAGCGCCTCCAATACAATTACATCTGCCGCTCGGCGGGAAGCAAGGAAGAATACCTCCACAGCCAAACTCACAAAGCTCTCCGCAGTCATCGCCCTCGCAGACAGGCCCTGGCTCACCTCTCTCGATGTTGATCGTCGGAGGGCAGTTGTCACAGTCATCTGGTGGCGGTCCCGTAGTCTGGTCTGGTGGAGGCCCACCTGTGGTCCGCGTGGAGGCCGTAGTCTGCCCTGTGGAAGGACCCGTGGAAGGACCCGTGGAAGGCGATGTGACAGGCCCAGTGGCAGTGATCGATGGGTATGGGCCTGGAAGGACCGTATATGTTGCGCCCGAGACGGTAGTCTGTTCAGGGCTGTTTGAAGTCGTGTACGAGGTAGGATCTTGCGTAAGTACAATTGGTGGGAACTGGATACTACTAGTGAGAGTGACCACTGATTGATCAGTGTCTGTCCAGACATAGTTCCATACATCAATCTCCGTAGTTGTGATCGGTGGGATGGTGATGACAGTGACCGTTGTAGTTTCGAAAGTCAGAGTCTCCATTGCAGTGACTCCTCCGGGGGCCTGGGAAGTGACAACATCTGTCCACCTGTTGAGGATCGTGGAGGTGATAGGTGCGGGCGAGATGGTTGTGGTATAAGGCAGCGTCCATGGCGGGAAAACAAAGGTGCATGGTGGCTGGCAAGAGGCCGTCGGATTGGCGTCCTCGTACAACGAGGGATCGATGTACACCACTTCGCCAGTGCCGGTATCATTGCCGTTTCCAGTGCCATCACCATCACCTACCCCATCTCGACTACCAGTGATATCGAGATCGATGGCCCAGTCAGAGATGCCTCCCAAACCTAGAGATCGAGCCCAGTCGGTGCGTGAATCATAAGTCGAGCGCTTCGCCCAAGACACCCACTCTGTCTCATCGTAGACAAGTATGTCTCCAGCTTCTTCGGAGTAATGTTCTTCAACGCTGAACTGTCCGCCTTCGATGATGTCGCGGATCTCAAGGTTGCTCAAATAGCCACCCACGCCTGTGCAACGACCTGGTCGAGCTCCGCTAGAAGGGCCAGTAAATTTGCAATTTTCGGTCCAGCATCCAGGCTCAGCCATCTTGAAGCTCCGCCCATAAAGCGCTTGCCCAAGGTAGATCTTGTTCGCCGGAACACCGGCTTTGGTGACCATGCTAAGTGACGTCTCAGTTTCGGTCTGGTTGATGTGACTGCGAAGACAATCACCATTGGGACAGCCAGGTGAAGTGAAGGTGTTGCCAAAGTCCCACTGTCCATGGAGATCGTACGTCATGTAGATAACGTAGTCGACTACCTCGGCAATCTCTGCCATAGGGAAAGCTTTCAGGTACCAGAAAGAAGCGGGTGCTGCCATACCGATAGTAAGGCCAGAGGGTAGACCAGCTCGCACAAGCTTGAGGAACTCCAGGTACTCCTGTGCTCGTTCAGGGGCGTCAATTGGAATACCCTCGCCTTGGGAATCTGGCGCCCCAGGATATTCCCAGTCGAAGTCGACACCATCAAGGCCCTCAGACACCACGAAGTCGATCATGTTGTCTGCGAACCTCTGCCGGTTCTCAGGCGACACGCCTTCACGGAAAATGTAGTACGACGACCGCTCCGTGGAAAAGGCCCAACCGCCAAACGATACGATCCTCTTGAAGCCCGCAGCCGCCTTGAAATCGGCCCAATCGACCTCGTATGGCGAGATGCTGGCCTTGAAGTCATCCGTTATGTCAGCGAAAGCCCAGTGCACAATGGTGTATGCATCTGGAATGTCAGCGATTGACATGAAGTTACATGGCCGGTCGATGTGGAACGATTCGTAGTAGCCCACATGCTCGAAGCTGGTGGGCCCCGGTCCAGATACGATGTCGGTGCCACAGTTAGATATACATCCATTACTTCCCGGTGCTGCAGTACCAGGATTTCCAGTTTCGCTAGGAGCGACGGTACAGAATTCGCTTGTTACGCCGCACTGGCCCCAGATGTTGCAGCACGCTCGAAGTGGACATTCATTCAGCTCAATCCAGTCTTCAGGGTTGCGTGAAGTGTTGATGTCGGCAGTACCAGGAACTTGGGGACCACATACAGCGTTCGGTACTTCGGCAGGGAATGGAGGGTCGCCAGTGCTCAGACAGATTCTCGCGCCCAGCAGAAGGTTGTTGCACCCTGTCCAACCCCAAGTTCGGGTGTTACGTTCTTCGATGTCATCGACAGTCATCTGGTGCGCTTCTGCAATAGCGTAACAGTAGTCGCCTGCCTTTACTGTGTATGCCACACATCGGCCATCGGACCCAGGCTGCGGAGAAAAGTCCGGCAAAGATCCAGCCGAGCAGCAGACGTACTCAGCTGCCTGAAGACCGTCGCAGAGACCCGCTCGATTGTAACTTTCGAGTTCTGACGTGGGGATACCGCATCTCTGCCCAAGTGCCCAACAACCGTCGCCAGGTTGCACCTGCGTATACTCACATGTGCCCGACTGTCTGCGAAGGCTTTCAGACCGTGTCTCTGCTTCGCTGTCTGCATCAGCAGATCCTTGCGAATCTGTTTCTGGTACAACAGAGATGCCAGTACCTGATTCGATGTTGACGGCAATGCGAGACCACGTCTGTGGCGATCCCTCATTGACGCATGAAGCATTGTTCCAACTCCGCAGTGCGTCTTGTATATTTGCCACATCGCCAGAGGTGTCCACAATGGCACCGAAGAATTGAGTTGCGGTGGTCTCAGTGTCCGAGCCGCAAGCCTGAGCATATGTACTTTGTGCTGAAGAGCTCGATGACAAAAAGTCTCCAAGTTGGGTCAAAACGTCAGCGGCGCTTGTTTTGCTGACTTGCGCTCCAGTGTAAAGCCCAGCCACGGTCTGTCCAGATCTTGAAAAGGCGATGAAGTTGTCTTGCCCACTGCGCTCCAGGTATGAGCGAAGGGCTTCGACTGCGGATTGTGCATTCCTCGCGTCCGATGAGCCAAGTTGTCCCGATGTGCTTAGGGTTACTGCGTTCGGCGTTTGCGTAGTCTGATTGAAGGACAACTGTTGTCGTTTCAGGATCCGGCTGTCCACGGCGTTGGAAGGTCGTATAGTGCCTCCAGTTGCAGTACAGGCACGGTAGAAGACACTGGTGTCGGGATCGTCTACCCTGTTACCAATGTTCAATTGAAATAGCGTTGTTCCGTCGCATCCTTCGAGGTCGGAGAGATCGTAATAGTAGGTCCACGAATCCTCATCTTCGAAATCGCATCTGACCGGACATCGCGAAACCGAAGAGTCGAAACGTTGGGCATTCGCAATGAGTGAAAAAAGGATAATCGCAAAGAGGTTGTGGAGAATGCGGCCGAGATACATGGTGATAGCTCAATCGGCGGCCGAAGAAATGCTGTCATCAAACACAAACGTGAACGATTCCACCAGCGATGTATGTCGTTGTGCAGGCTGCGAACTCTGCATGCTCGTCTGGACCTCGACTTTATATGTCAACCAAACGGCTACTGTATGTGCTAGCCGTGTAGAAGCGATGATGTTCGTACTGCACTGCGACGCAATGCTCACACAGAGGTTGCCAATCGGCTTGAGGTCCAGTGTCGGAGACTTGGCGAAGCATCAGGAGTCCGCCACCCAAGCGGGTTTGAATCCTTTTGGATACCAAGGGCTTGATTTTGTTGGTTTGTACGACACCAAGTATAGCGATCTGCAGTGATTACCTTATTAAGAAGGTGTTGCGTTCCGCACCTTGTCTTGGGATCCCGTTTGGGACTGCTAAAACCATACTTTTGACAAGGGAATCCTTCTCGGCGCGTTCGCTTCGCAAGCGACCATCGCGAGGCTGATGTTTTGTTTTTGCCAGCTGAGCCTGAAGTCACGGGGATGTTGCATGCAGGGGTAGAATCCATAGCCAAGACAATGTCCGCAGATCGTTCCTGTCGCATGACGGCAGAATGGCAAGGCTGTAGCACGCTCAATGGCTCGAAGTATGCCACCAACACTCATTCGTGGCGGAGACACAGCTCGAAGGGCCGCAGTTCCTCGGAAGTAGTCCTCGGCGCCCGTCCGCATGCAATAAACAATCTCGCCACATCGGCTCGATCGGTTTATGGCAACGGATGCGAATTGTTGCCGCTCATCGACGATGCAACAAGAGTCTTGTAGGCGCTGTCTCAAAGAACCTGGTTGCGTTTTCATAAATTGCAGCCCTCCTCTATCGGTGAATGTGAAGGGCGATTTTTTGAAGCACTCGTACCCCATTTATCAAGCCTACGCAGAAGCGACCGAACCCTCGCTCGAATGGCGCCTTCCGTGAGGCAAATTCTTCTCTCGATATTGCTGTTAGCCTTCTTGGGGTGGACTTGGGTGTTGCCATCGATGTGAGTGCTGAACTAGTACTGTATGGTCCATATCGTGATCTAACAGTTTTTAGCTCCGATGCCAGCAATGTGGTGAAAGCGTTGTCGCCTCGACAGGATGAGAGTGAGCCCATCAACGGATGCGGTGCTCGTTGTTATGCCTGTGGCGAAGGAGGCTCAGGAGGGAGCTGTTCGAGGCGAGTAAAGCGCGACATTGGTGCTGAGCTCTTCTGGCACCCACTTGAAGATGCCGACACAGCCATTGGTAACGCCTCGTCTGGAGTGGACAGCGGCCATCTCCATACCAGAGCTCTTGACGACCTTTCCGGTGCATCTGAAAATGATATCGCGGCGTACCTAGCAAGACGTCAAACAGAGAGCGGTGCATTTGATCTGAACACTGCAGATGACAACTCACTCACTCGACAATTCGAGTTCTCTACGCGTCGCCGCGGCCTTATCATAGGATTTACTCGCTCCGGATATCTGACAGGCTGCACAGTGCTGACTGTGGTGTCTCGCCGGGCGGTTTGTGAGTCCATCAATAATGCTGCTCTCATGATCCAGATGACTGACGAAAATGCGAATTGCAGATATGGGTCATTTCTGGCAGAACCTTGGATTCAAAAATTATGCTTCTCCAGCAGACGTCCGGGCGGGTGCTGAAGGAAGACCAGCCAGTTTTCCCAGGAACGTGCGAAACCTGATCACGGGTCAGACACCTCAGTATCGAGCCACGGGACCGGCACTAAACCCGAGCTTGTACAATCAAGAAGACGACAAGACGTATGCTTCCATCCTGACGCCAGCGTACCAGGCAGACAACCTCTATTTCCCCACGCAGGTGGCCGCCATGGTGACATTGCTCGGAGAATTGATACCAGGTATTCATGTGGTGGTCAAGCCATACTACCCATTGACTGAAGAGGAGGAGAATGACATCAGCGGTGCATCGGTCCGTGGACAGACCATGTTTGAGTACGATCGGAATGCTGATGGGCAGGGTAATGCTGACTGGCGGTTGTGGTATGAGCAGTTCTCTCAGCGAGGCACGAATCTTGGGCAGGAAGTTGAGTGATGCACCCTTCGAGTTGCGTAGGTGGTGGCTGGGAGAAAGTAGGTTGAGACGGGACGGACGGACGGGAGCCGGAGCCTCCTTAATCTAAACCTCCATCCTTCGTTCGGGGTCTAGTGGCTTGGGCTTGGCAATCGTGCATCTAGATACGTAGATGGGCGTGACGCTCGCTGCTTTTACAAAACATATACCGCATCGCTAGGTACTTTACAACAATGTCCATCCACTTGTCACCTGCCCGATGCTCGTGCTGTACAAAAGTCGCAGCACTCACTCGACCCGCGCGCCATGCCTGTTTCCCCTCTTGAGGCTCTACCGCCGGAGATCTTCGAGACCATCAACGTACATCTGGGTCTGCGAGATCTGTTCAATGTTCGCCTCGCGAGCCGTTCACTGGCTTCGAAGGCGACTCAGGACCACTTTGGCTCCTTTGTGCGCTCCCGACGTGTCGAGTTGACAAGGCCTGCGTTGGAAACCATGGCTGCTTTGACAGCCAAGGGTCGCATCGGCTGCTTTGTCGAAGAATTCACGCTCGCCGGTGTAGTCTACAATACTGCCGGACTGCAGCATCAGCTGCAAGCCGGAACGAAGACTATGCTTGGGCGCGGGTGTGAGGAATCTGGAATGCTTGATGAGCCCGCCGAGCCAGGAACCGAGGCCGAACTTGCGCGGGCGACAGCAGCTCTCAACACAATGCAATCAAAACAGGCCGACTATGATCAGCTCCACAAAAGTGGAGGCGACGTTGCATTGCTGGCAGAAGTTTTCCAAAATCTTGCTGCGAACACCAAGCGACATGGACTAGTATCCCTCTCTCTAGATGTCACCGAGTACCGCCAGGACGCTCAAACCCCACAGCCGGCACCTGACAGGCTGGCCTGGAGATCTATATGGCAAATAGCAGAGCAAACATTCCACACGATTAGGTGTTCCCTCGGCGCAGCTTCGATACAGACACAGGAGCTGAATCTCTTTTGCAACGACTTCTCCGGCCGTTGCAGTCTCGAGTGCAACCAGCTCAGCCGCTGCGACTGGCGCACGGAGGGTGTTGTCTTCACCCTTGCTAACGTTGAGTCGTTGGCAATCTGCATCTCTGATCGTGTGCTCGACGAGACCGCGCACGATGCATTGGCGACCGGTGATCCGGTCGAACGCATGTCTTCAATCGCAGACACCAGCAGCTTGCTACCGAATCTGGAAGCGCTAGAGAAGCAAGCTAAAGAAGATCAAAACTTCGACGGTCTGGTCGCACTGCTGAAGAGTTGCTCAAAGCTGAAGAAGCTCGACTTGAGGCGATGCTACGTGCGTCGCCGTCGGTCTAAACTGGACGATCCTGCAGGGGAGAAATCCATCCAACGTCTGGCCGAGGCATCTTGTCTCCAAAACGTCAAGATTCTGTCTCTAGGCAACTTCGTGGCGAGAGAAGAGGATTTACTGAGCATCCTCAGGCGCAATCCAGTTCGTGATCTCACGCTTGTCAACATAACATTGGAGCCCGGTACTTGGGATGGCATCTTCGATCAATGTACTGCCAACATACCCACCCTACACCTGGAAGATCTGAGCCAAGACTTGAAGATGATCCTGTTCGGCGATAGCCATGAGAATATCGAGAACTCACTGATCAAGGGCATGCACAAATCTCAGAATGTTTACTCGCGCCGGAGTGATGAGTTGGCGAAGCCGTTCGCGTGGAGCATTCCTCGCTTTCGCCGTCTAGGGCCCGATCCCGTCTTGCACAAGCGCATAGAGCGGCTGAGGAACATGTTTGGCCCGCCGGCGTCACATTATCCAAGTTTCTACCATTAGAATGGAAGGCGTCTTTCTCAGGGTACCGGGTAATGCGATAGACCTTCGTATTGTAGAATCTACGTTTCACGACGTTGTATTTTTGACAAGCTGGATTTTGGAACGGGTTTACTTTCGTAGCAATAGCAGGGGTGGCAGGATGACCATGAATTTTCTGGACGCTATCAACTCACACGAGGCTAGATTTTCCCCCACTGAGTACGCAGACAGAGCCGCAACCTCTCATCCTTCCTAGCTACTTGTTTCAGCAATTCCTGAGCAACGCACGCAGCATCTCATGTAGCTTGGCGTCTCTCACAGCACCTGGGTCGACGTGCTCTACAGTTAACGAGGCGAGAACGAATAGACAATACTCAAGACTCAAGAACTCAGGACTCATTTTGGTGATGACGCCCATCTGACCCTGTCAGGAGCAGTTGACGCAACGAATTCACACACTATTCGTCCGTCTCAGGCGCGCTCCGTTCGAACATGAACGACAGAGCCTCCGCGAGAAATTCCTTCGGGAGCGCATGATTTTCGACTCTCAGGGTGAAAGAATCTGGATGCTTGACAAGCATCCAACGCAAAGCGAAATTCCTGAGAGGCGACCCACTCTGTGTCGCCGCCCAAATGCGTGAAATAAGATCGCCAGGGAGGAACTCTGTCCGCGAAGCAAGACTCGCAACAATGACACCGATGACGTGTTGACGATAGTGCTGGTCGTCGAGGATGTCTCCGAGGATGAAGGCTTCGATGAAAGACTTCTGTTCATGGAACTCATGGAATCTTTCGCAACGGCAGGGTTCGATCACCAGCTTGCCAGTGTTGACCCAGTGAGTGTAGACTCTGAAAGATTCTGCCTCGACATCAGGGAGATCCACGGGAATCGTGAGGCCCGGTCGCCAGCTGTTGTGGCAGGAGATGCTTCGGAAGAAAGCCGATGTCCTGCTGATGAGGTCCTTGCATACAAAGATGAATTCCACGTGTTTGTCGACTCTCACCGAAAACATCATGCTGTAGTCGGGGCTGAGGATGAGGTTAGTCGCAAAAGGCTTGATAGTTTATGGGACCAGACACTGTACCGGATGGGGTGTTCTGACTGACTGCTGTAGGATACAGCGTCGTCGCCGCGGCTGTTTTGCGTTATGAGAGACATCGTGTGTTTGTTGCGTCGGAACAGGAGATACAATTGTGGGTCAAGTTCCCACTCTGAACAGTTCGAGTGAACAGGTGGATGTTGGTGTTGCAATGGCAAGTTCGTGTGCAGAAGCGCGTAGATTTTATAGAACATGGTGTTCGTTGCTTCGGAAATGTCTTGACCAACATGCTTCGGGTTTGCTGTATGCCGCACTGACCGACAACATAGTGCGGCGTTTCTTTGTAGACCCGCATTAGAGTGCTGACACGGCCCGTATCATACGGGAGGTTGCCTGCATACCTCTCATCCAGATTTCAAGCACTGATGCAGCTTTCCGTGTAGGAACAGGCACCAACTTGCGTGAGCTTTTCTCAGGGAGACATAATTCAGACCTCCCAGCACAGCTGCGCTCAACATCAGGTCGATGGTGTTGATGCTAATGATTGATTGATCTGGTGCCAGCATATTCTCAGCACGCGGCATATATTTGTATCACACTCCGTCCGGTGGGACACTCTTCTGATTATTTGGGTTCTGTCAGCATCTCGCCGGTACCGCGATGGTTTCAACATGCCGATGGCGCTGACACACTGAATACACCCGAGGGTATCAGAGGGTAGCATGAGCTGGACGCTTGAGTATTACGGAGGTGATGATGAAGAAATCTTTTCACTATCCCGTTTCTAGACATGACAGGGTTGGGCTTGGGGTTATAAGACCCCATCAATCCACCACCGCCCTTCATTGATGACGGTTCCCTCTTCAAAGGTTCTTAAAGACGCAAGAGCAGGTCCTTGTCTCGGGTTACGAGAGACAAAACAGCACAGAGGCAACAGTGGCGATTCACGGTCTGTGTGGGAGTTGATTAGCCCTCCAAGGTTGCCGCGGGGACCTCTGCGGTGGCTCGCCATTGTTTTTGTGCACCTTGTCTAAATTCGGCACAAGCAGCCCGCAGCCTTTGGTTGCATCTAAGACCAGTAGAGATTTGGATGCTATCCAGCGACAGCATGAGCGCCTGCTTGATGAAAGTCTTGGGCACAGCGCCCCTCTTGATGATTTCGCAGACAACCGGTCGCTCCCAGCTAGCAATCATCCATTCCAATGTGAAAATTCTGAGAGGCGAGATTCCTTCACTCATCCAAGGCGTAGCCTTCCAGATCCGGGTGATCATGCTGTCGCGGAACGCTTCGCCCTAACCAGCACGTTCCGTGATCATCTGACTTATCGAATGGTCCCTGAACTCTGCGTCATCGAGGAAGTCTCCCAGGATGTACCTTATGCTTCGATGCAGGTCATTTGATCGTCATTCGCCTCGATGTTCTCACGGTCCCAATGGATTTCAGGCAGCAGCTTGCCTGTAACGACCCAGTGATAGTAGGCCTTGAACAGTCCAAGGGTCCACTTTTGGAAGTGATACAGTCTTTTCCTTCCCCTCGAGCCAGCGATCAGGCGCACATGCAGTGTTGAAGAACTTCGACTTCTCACAAATGATGTCTTTGTAAACTGAGAATTTGATCTTCTCCTCGCCCACCAGAACGATGATGATGTCGTCGTAGTCGTAGTCGAACCGGATCTGCTTCGCGGGCTGCTCGCTCTTGGCGGCCTCTTCGTTCTTGCGCTTGTTGTCGCCAGGATGCATGACGACGTCTGTGTAGGGTGAGATCGAGGTGTTCCGCGACGCGTGTTCAAAGAAGAGCTTGAGCTGGGACCCGATATGAAATGTTGGGTGAATGGTTGTTGTCGAATTTGTTGAGTGGTGGTAACAAAGTATCTCTACGCGGCGCGGGTTTCGATGTCGCAGAGAAGACTCCTTGCTTGTTGGGTGCAGGCAACAGCGGATAAGTAAACGTGCACGCCAGGCTCCAGTGAGCGGTCGTTGACTGACTTTGAATCTCGACTTCGCTTCACTCCAACTCTCGCGCGCAATGAATCAATCATCTCAAACTTACCCTCAGTGAATGGTGCAGCGCTGTAAAGATGCGCTCAGCTGAATCGGACAAACTCCACCACACCTCAAGCACTACGGCAAGGCCCAGTCATATATATGCTTCCGGAAAGATCACTCATACAACTGGTCTTCAAAGTCCTTTCCTAGTCATCCTGTTCACGCAGTCAATGGACCACGGTTCATCGATGGTTCGACAGGGGTGTCAGAATCACAGAGGCTGCTTAGCGGGTTGCTCGCTCTTATGGGCAACATCGCTCGGACGCTTGATGTGACGTTTGTTCTACTGGAATGCAGGCATTTCGGCGTCTACGGTAAGCAGCATTCTCTGATTGAAAGCTTACCGGACTTGTCCAAGCGTCACAAGAACTCTAGACTGGGGGCGTGTAGGGAAGCTACTAGTTGAATGCATGTCCGGAGCGAGGGGTTATTTTTTATAAGCGTCTGCGCTAGACTGCAACACTGTACCTCACAAGCACGGTATTCAGCATATATGAACTAGGCTTTCCATGGATTGACAGGCATGGGAGAAACACCGTGAGTTAGCGTCATCCACGAGCATCTCGATCGAGCTAGTACACTCGCGATATGCTAGAGTCGCTGATAATAGCATTCTACGACAAACCGATCCAAACAGCGGTCCCAGATCCACTCAGTTATTGCACACTGGTCGTGACAACAATCCATGTGATGGCGGATTGTCAATTTCTCAAATCCTGTGGTACATCGCCCGCAGCTTGTTCACACACTCTCCCATAGTCATGACACCGACGCGGCTCAACGCCACCGCCGCCACTCGCGTGACGAACGCCTCCGGGAGCTCTCCGTTTTCAGCGTCCTAAACGAACCGGTCTCGGTTCCACCTCGCAATCATCCATTGCAAGACGAAAGTCCTAAGAACCGAGTCGGGCGGGGTTTTTGTTCAGATCCGCGTAACCAAGGCGGCGGAGAAGTGAGTTCTCCAACGAGCGATGTCCAAGATGAGCTTGTTAAGAACAGCCTTCCGAAACTCAGCATCTTCGAGAAAGTCCCCGAGAAGGTAGGCTTCGACGCAGGACCACTGATCTTCGCTTTCGGAAACCTCGTGCTGGCCACGACCCGAGTGACCCCAGCGGATCCCGTATGTCAAGGTCTTGGTGTACATCCAATGGACGTAAGCGTTGAAGATCTCGGCTCGATGTGTGGCAGCATTATCACCTTCTCATGGCGGGTGGAGCAAGCAGTCTGGAAGAATTTTGAGATTCTGCAGATGGTGTGCTTGTGTACGGAGAAGGGTGTTTGGTTTGTGCTGACGAGGACTTGCATGATGTCGTTGTAGTCGTGATCGGGGCTATTTTGCGAGTTAGCTCATATGTTTGAGAAGTGATGACAAATCGCGATGAAAGTACCGAATGCGCTTTGCGGCTTTCTCGCCTTCTGGGGTGTTCTCGTTCTGGCGCTTCTCTGATTGGCCGAGGAAAGCGAAGGAGCCGGTGGTGCGAGAAGACATGACGGTGGAGTGGTGGTTGGGAGCGTGGGTAAAGTGGCACACGGTGAACTCTGGGCAAGCGGCTTCGGTTTTGTGTGTCGTGGCATATGCGATAAATATTGGGAGATTGCAGGAGAAAGTCAAGCAAAACTCAAACTTTTGCGAACAATGAACGACTTTTGTTTGCGCTGCTCACTGTTGTGCTGTCACGAAACAACCTGACCTCACTTCACTTCACTTCACTGAGCCGCCAACTCCTGATGTCCAGTATCATACGGCGTCCGTACTGTCCCACTTCTACAGAGCAGGAGTGTAAGTCAGAAAAGCTCCGTCTGGCATTCCTATTCAATTCTAGACATCCCCCATCTCCGGCGGGAGAGACCTCCTCAGTGTCCCAACCAATCTCGTTCAAGAATTGAACAAAGTCTCGAAAAGAGCCACAGCGAACTCTTGAGCGGATTCCGCAGGGTACTCCCACACGGCCTGGGCGAAGCTTGTAGGGTTTCCCTGATGAGTCTTCTGCTCGACGATGAATTTCCTCAGGGGTGTGTTGTGCTGTGATATGAATACTTTGCGTCAGGAGCACTAGGTCACGACGCTCGACCTCACTCCATTTCGCTTCAATTCGATCTCCATCCCCCGTGACCCAAGACCATTCGCTATATGTTCCAACCTGCTGCCATAGAGTAGATGCGCTATTCAAGACCACATCATTGGCATCATTCTCGAGTCCTAGTCCTAGGCGTCTCCTGTTTCCGGCTGGAAAGAACTGGTCATGCTCGCGGCAACCACGGCGCGCTTGGATGTTGCTACTCTTCTCAAGGAAGCGATTGCCAAATCCTGGATAAACTCCGGGTGACCCCTTGATAAGATTTGCAGCAAAACAATCACGGCTGAGCATACCGATCGTGCGATCCACGAGGTGTTTTCTCAGAGGTGATCCCACGGTGTGCGATCGTAGACATACCCTATAGTTGCAAAGCTGGGCACCTTGGTCATGTAACTAACCATGTTGATCAGCTCCTGCATAGCAGTGTTGCGAAGCTGGTAGTCATCGAGTACACCTCCGAGGATGTACATGTCGATGTGTTCGTTGTGCTTTTTCGTAACGTCTTCGCTCTCCACCTCGATCTTGGAGGTGTAGATCCAGTGGACGTATACGTGAAAGTCACGGACGGATGTGTCGGGCAGCTTGATGGGCCTTGGCTTGCCATCAGAAGATCGAAGGCCACTCCAGCGCTCCGAGCATGCGGCCCTGAAGAATCTGGATTTTGCGCAGATCGGATCTTTGTGAACAATGAACTCCTGTTCATTCTTGCCGACGAGGACGGATATGGTGCTGTTGTAGTCGTAGCTAAACTATGTGTAAGTCTTGGTCGCCTTCGTGGTTCTTTCGATTGGTATACTCACACGATGTGCTTTGCTGGAGGCGCCTCTTTCGCCGCCTTCGCAGTGTCTTCATCGTCGTCCTCCTCGCGCTTGCGCTTGCTCTGACCCTCCTCGGCCATGGTTGTGTGTAGGGTGCGGATCAGCTCACTGGATGAGGTGAGATTGTGGATGCGGATGGCTGCTGGGGGCGCTGACGTTTCTCGGAAAAGTGTCGCAGCTGGAAGATCGAGTGAGTGCGAAAGTGTAAGAGTCGCACCTGACGCATGTGAAAATTGACAAACGCATGTGAGATGATACCTAGGTAGTGACGTGGTGCTTTCGTGATCCAACCCTGCACTCTTCACTTCACTTGAAAATTCACATGCGAGTGATTGACCCTGAAAATTAGTCCTCACAGACCGTCTTCGGAGGAGACCTACAGTAGTACAGTAGCTTAACGTAACACACGATGGCATGGTAAGCAACACAGTGAAGACCTCACTTACTGGGAACGAGCTGCTGACAAAGCCTTGAATTAGAGGACTGAGTTGCTTACTGGTAGCTGAAGCCGAGAGATTTTGTATCCGAAGGACGCAGCATACCTGCCTCCATATCATCGAGGCTCTCCTTCGTCTCACTCCATGACTCCGCATCTAAACCTCCAAAGTAGCCGGCCCAGTCAGCTCAGCCGTAATCGGCACCAAGCTAGCCGGTCCACCAGTCCTGCCCAACACAGTGATACTCTCAATGATAACGCCAGCATCGTAGCCAAAGGTACCGCCCATCTTGAACTGGCTAGACTCATAATCATAGCTAAACTCGATGTTGCTGGTAGACTCCTGCTCGAGACTAACGCCATCATCAAGGTATAAGCTGCCGCTCGCCTTGCCGTCCAGACCCGGCGCGATGATGATCTGGAAGTTTTCCTTGCGCAGCAGAGTGGTGGTGTTGGCCGAGTTGGCGCGCAGGGCGACGATGCTGCCACCCTTGTAGTAAAGCGGGATGGAGGTATAAGGCACGTCGGTCACGCTGATGACTTCGCCCCGGCCGCGGACTGTCTCATGGGTGTAGTAGTCGTAGAAAACGTCGTCAGGAAGATAGAAAGATGCCGTGGTACTGTTCTCTTCCGTGACGGGCGCGACAAGCAGACCAGGGCCGTAGAAGTACTGGTGCTCGAGCGAGTTGGTATTGGGATCGGACGGGTAGGCGAAGAACATCGGCTGAAGCATCGGGGTGCCAGACTGGGTCTGCTTATGCATGGCAGTGTAGATGTAGTCGAGGAGCTTGTAACGGGTCTCGATGGCGTTGCGCGCAGACTCTGCTACCAGGGCGGAGCGGTAGAACTCGTGTGGAGTGTAGTTGACCTCGCGGTGGTTGCGGTAGAAGGTGGAGAATGCGCCGAGAGATGCCCAACGTGCGCATGTGTTCTCGTTGGTTTCGCCCGAGAATCCGCAAACATCGCTTCCCACGAACGAGAAGCCGAATAGGGCGCTGAAGTCCAACAGCTGCGAGATGGAGGTGAGGTACATGTTCCATTCGGCGCCGTTGTCGCCAAGCCAGTGACCGACCTGGCGGCCAGAGCCAGCAAAGGTCGAACGAGTGATGATCAATGGTCGGAGGGACGGACGGCGGGCCAACATGGCAATCCTGGAAGCTTCTGACATCATGGCACCATAAAGGTTGTGAGTGTCATACTCGGCATATCCGCCCTCGTGGATCAGATCAGTCCTGATGGTACGGTCGCTGATGACGCCGGAAGCAGCATCGTTTTGGATGGTGTAAGCAGGGTTGAGCAGATCACGGCCTGGAAGACCAACACCTTCTCCGCCAGCCTGTCGCTTCTGCAGAGGAGGACTGGGGCGGGCAAGCTTGGGCTGCCTCTTGAACTTGTTTTGCGGAGGGGAGCTGGTCAGGATGGTGTCTTGCGTGCTGCTAGTGCTGTCGCAGCCGCCGGTGGTGACAGTACGGTTGCTGTTCTCGTAGATAAAAGTGCCATCGGGTTGCGAGCGCACGTACTGGTAAGTGAAGGTAGAGTTGGCGGGCATGTCGATTGAGGCAGCCCAGATGGGGTAGGTGTTGGCGCTAAGAGGGGCAGCATTGACAATGTTGTCGTTACCGAGGGTGATGGAGCTTCCGAGGATGATGATGTTCTCTCCCTGGAAGGTCGTGGCATCCACTTTGAACGTGATCACAGCTTTGCACTGGGGTTGGAAGTTGTCAGAGAAGCCGGGAATGGGTCTCGGGGCTCCAAGTCGGATTGCAGGTGGCTTTGGCGGCAATCCTTGGGAAGCCGCCTCCGCAGTCGGGTCAAGGCACGGCCATTCGCAGAAGTTGCTGGCTTCATTCATGTCGATCCACAGGGCATCAATATCCACGCCAGTCTCCGCGTCAAAGAAGCTGAGGAATTCCTCGTTCCAGTAGTCTTGCGTCTTGCTGTTGAACCATGAAGGGTAGACGGTTTGACCCGGCCAGACGACACCTCTATAAAGTGATCCGTTGTCGTATTTGAGGAAAATGTCGACGCCCTTGTCGAATGCCTCGTAATCCCTGTCGGGAGCGTAGGCTACAGCAGGGTCAACCATGACAATATAGTGCTGGTCATTGCGGTGAAGAGTGTCGACAAGATCGCGTACAATCTCCAGCGGGAAACGCTCGGGATCAAGTGTGAAGACCCAGCGCTGGTACATGTAGTCGACTGTCATGCGGGTCAGTAAAAGTCTACGCCAAAGGAAATCCTATTTGGGGACACTTACTGTCGGTCCACATAGTCTCCAGCGGAATGCCAGCTTGCGAGTAGTTCGCGACGACTTCAGCAACCTCATAAACATCGCGCATGCCATAGCGGCACTGGTGGAAGCCAAAGCCCCAGTACGGCATCATGACGGCCTTGCCGACGATTTCCGAGTACTGCTGAGCAGCCTCTACGGGGGTCGGCCCGGCAACGAAGTAGAGGTCGATGATTCCGCCAATAGTGTTGTATTCGAGGAATTGTCCGTCTGAATCGTCAATCTTGATGTTCATGCCTATAGTGGTGTATCAGCTAGAGGGACTTCCCAACATGAAACACTTGGCGGACGCCATCATGCAGTGTTAGCTTCAACATACCGTCTGAGTTTAAGAGGAAGACGGCGTGGGTGCCGTTGTCGCCACGGTGGTCGTAGTACACGGGGTGAGCACTACGGGAGATAATCAGCAGCTGATGAGTGGCGGTGAAACGACCAAAAGACCACGACGGGATGTCTAGCATACCCATAGAGATTGGAGCCTGTCGGGATTCTGTACGAATCACGGTTCCAGAGAGTGCGAGTGTAGTTCGTTGTGTTGAGCATGCTATGAGATCCATTAGCCTGGATCGGAATGACAGTGTCACATTCACTTACAAAGAATCGGAATGTTCGCCCAAGCCGTACAAGCTCGGGTTGGCGGGCAGGCTCGTGCGAAGTCTCAGGTATTGATTCTCGAAGACGATGGGTGCCGCGGAGGTGTCGAAAAGGACTTCACCGCTTGAACGCCTGACGACTGAGAAGCTGAAAGGGTCCTCTTGGTACTTGAACTGAAGCTCGGAGGCATTACTGCTGCTTCCCTCGCCCGAGGGTCTCTCAAAGACAGAATCGGGGACCTGATAGACTTCGTTGGCGGGATCTTGGATCTTGACATGCAAGCGCTGGTCTGCGTGACTTGTCAGCGTCTGTGGAATGATGTTGTGATCGGACAGCCTCGACTCACCGGTTTGATACTCGACGATCAGGTCGAGCTCGTCCAAGTCAGTGCCGTAGACATTGCAGGCGGTGCCGGCGAGTGTGAGCGATGCAGTCAAGCCAGTACCGCTGGTCTTGACGTTGCTCGCCTTGTAGCCGGGACAGGAGTCGAGGGTGCCGTTTGCCTGACGGGGAAGGATGTTGGCGATGACGGCAGGAAGGATGGCCAATGGCGCGAAGAGCAGCATCTTGGATGTAATCATCCTGAAGGTAGCTGTCTGAGAAAGCCGGTGTGGTTGATGTATCTTTGTAACGGCGAATTTCGACGATTAAGTACCCACGGGACGCATGTGGTGGCGAGCTTCCTAATACGTATCTTGAGAGGTGGGAGGTGAGATGCAGATGCGCGGCAGGAAGCACAGGGTCTGAGACGGCGCGCGTGACTGAGTTGAGCCGTTTGTGCCAGCTCATCTCGACCTCCCGCCATCCCGTCGTCATCAGCAAACGGCGGGCGGGCAGTGAGTGAGTGCAGCTAAGGAGTGAGTAGTGCAGTACAGTAGTATATAAAATGGAAGGAGGAGGATGTGCATTGCATACAAAAGCGGGGGACATGCAGGTCATGACTACACCCTTGCAGTCACTTAGCGTGTTTGTCCTACACCGGCTGACGACCGGGTGCGAGCATCTGGTATAGCCGCCGAGAAGGAAGTCTAGAAGTAGCCGGCTTGGATATTCCATGCTGCATGCAAGTGGCTACATCGTGACAGGATGGCTTTGCGGGGTGATGGACCTGGCTGTTCCTGTTGGCTAGTGCTACATCTGCCGCTAGGAGGCGTAGGGGAATAGTGTCGGGGATCAGAGTTCTGCTATGGCATGTGATGCCATGTGAAAATGACATGTGATACTTTATCGGCATGCAATAGTCGGATATCGGGCTTCGAGGCGAGGCGGGAGGCCGGCTATGAGAAGCTGTCACGCTTCAACGAGGGAGACATGGAAGAGAAGTGAAGATGGAGGGAGGAAGGAGGTGAGCAAGTGTAGTGTCTCTCGGCAGCACCTGCCGGCCGGAAGCTAAAGTCAAAACCCGGCGGCAGGAACGGCAACGGCAAGCGACGTCATGGATTTCGTGACGCGAACACTGTACGCGTCCCAACTTAGGTACCTCTGTTTACGCCGACTTGAGGCATGCGACTATAGCGACAACATTCTCGTCTTCACAATTCATTCTCCATCAACCGTCACAGCATGTGCAGGAGATCATGACCAACGCCAGCCGATACCTTGACCATGGCTAAAAATGCAGAGATCTTCCGCGTCAGGTTGAACTGCTTGGACCATTACCAGAACGCTCCTGGACCACTCGATCCGCCATTATGGGGTCCATCCAGAGATACGCCTACACAGCGCAACAACCTCCCTCAAGTCCCCGTGATTCGCGTCTTCGGGGCGACCGAGACTGGCCAGAAAGTATGCATGCACATCCATGGTGCATTTCCATACCTCTACATCCCATACACCGAGTCCATAGACAAGGATACCATCGACGCGTACATCAAAACACTTCGCCATTCCATCGATCATGCACTCGCCCTCTCCTATCGGCGAAATCCCTACGACAACCCGCGTAACTCAACATTTGTGGCCCACATCAGCCTGGTCAAAGGTGTGCCATTCTTCGGCTACAATGTGGGATACAACTACTTTCTCAAGATCTACTTGCTGAACCCTATGCACATGACACGGTTCAACGATCTGCTCCAGCAAGGTGCAATCTTGAGGAAGGTGTTCCAGCCGTTTGAAGCGCATCTGCAATACTTGCTGCAATGGATGTGCGACTTCAACTTGTACGGTTGCGCGTACATCGAGTGTGCGAAACCGCGCTTCCGAGAGCCGGTGCCTGTTTGGGAGGAGTTGGACGAGTTGACACACCTGTGGCATGATCGATCGATTGGGCAAGAGCAGATACTGGAAGAGTCCGCGTTTCCTCGGCAGAGTCATTGTCAGCTCGAACTCGACATCACGGTGGAGGACATCATCAACCGGAGCGAAATCCAAGCAAGACCGTTACACCACAGCTTCATCGAGCGGCTGGGCTCGCTGGAGAACTTGCCTCCAGAGGAGAAGCTTGTGCACTCGATGGCTGGCTTGTGGAAGGACGAGACGCGGAGACGCAAGCTACGCATGGGCCTGACTAACCCAAGCTCTTCTCCGTTCCCGCCAGACGTACTCGTTAGCATGAGCGCAGATCCCAGGAACGATGCAAAAGGCGGCTGGATACATGAAGAAGAATTCCGGGAGATGATCGATCAACTTGTGAGCGAAGAGCGGAAGGCGAGAGGCGGCGGAGACATCACGTTTGAGACTTTTGAGGCAGGTAAAGAGACCAATGATGACGTTCCGACAGTGCTGGAAAGTGTCATCGACTTGTTCCACGTTACACTCACGTCCAAATGGGCTGCCAATGGTGACCATAAACCTCGGGGTGATGCTGAGCCGGATAATTTGGCGCAAGCAGAACAGGTGAACGGAGCCATTGTCGACCTGAAGACCATCACACAGCTCGCGGAGGAGGATGAATACGAATCTGATGAAGAGGCTGCCAAGGTCAAAGCGCTTACCCAGCGCCAGAAACTCGCCGATGCTGGCCTAGGGGACGACATGGGAGAAGCCAAAGTCAAGGGAGAAACTGCGGATATTGAGGCTGCAGCTGAACGTTTGGACAATGCAAGGGTACCCGCCAGAGCTGTCGAGAACGCCAATGGCACTGGCATCAAGCGCCACGCTCCGGATGACAGTGAGGGCATGTTCAAAAAACCTCGAACCTCGTCGCAGCAGGATGGCATGGGCCTTAGACAGGGCGGATTTCGAGTGCAGGACGCCAGACGACGGCAGCCAGAGAACCCATCCTTGCACTCAGAGGCTGACAAGCCAAAGGAGGAAGTGGCAAACACTACGAATGGACCAACTTTGCCACCTTCAGGCCAGCCTCCGAAACTTTCTCATCAGTCTTCTTCCGAGTCATCGCAAAGACTGAGCTTCCCATCCGTCAAAGATTCAAATGATCCTGACACACAGTTACGGTTGAGCCAACGTGAGCCGGCAGCTCAGACTACCAGCAAGTCTTCCGCTTCTCCCACGAAGCAGAAAGAAGACGAGTCCTTTGGTACATCTTCCAGCTCAATGAACACTACGTCCTCAGCACCAACGATCACTCAGACTAAGCGTCCGGGCCCGCTCCTTCATCCCACTGCCATATCCAACTACGGGAAATTCTGTGCGGGTGGCCTTGTCAACCACCTGATCTTTGGTCAGGCGGCGCCAACGTCCGAAGAAGTCGCTCGGACTGTGGACCCTGCTGTTGTGTACCAATCTGCATATTACAGCAATGAAATCGACGTGCCCGAGCGGCCTCGCGAATACGCCGGGCAAGAGTTCAGACTGGAAAGCCGAACGCTACCCTTTCTTCCCCCTTTCGACAAAGACGGCACACCTGTGCCTATCAAAACAGTTCCAATCGACAAGCCGAAGCAAGATCTCTTCGATCAACGACGCGCACGTCAGTGCTCATTGAGAAGATGGGAGATCATGACACCTCCGCCCACATACCAGGAAGTCCAGCGTTGGATGCAGACTGAGCAGATTGTGGAACGCGACACCATCGAAGACCTCGAGATTGATGGCCAGCCATCAACACAGGTCAAGCGCAAGAATCGCCCGCCACCCGAGCTCTCACAGATTGACGGACCCACTCAAAGGGACAAACACGGCTTCAAATTCACCCAGCGGAAGGCCAGCACCAGCATGCAGCACGAGACCGGCTACATGTCGACCATGAGCTTGGAAGTACACGTCAACACGCGAGCCGATTTGTCCCCCGACCCAGAGAAGGATCAGGTTAGCATGGTGATCTGGTGCATTGCAGAAGAGCAGTTGAACGAAGACGCCAAACTCGGCATTGTCATCCTGTCCGATCCCGAAGACGAGACATTAGCGGAACGCATACGCCGCATCGTAGGCAACTCTGTCCAGATCGACGAAGAAGATGACGAGTTGGATCTCTTCAACCGCATGGTTGATATCGTACGCTCGCACGATCCTGACATCCTGACTGGGTACGAAGTCCACAACAGTAGCTGGGGCTACCTCATTGAGCGCGCAAGACTGCAGTACGAATTCAATTTACCTGACGAATTCTCGCGCATGAAGTCACAATCACACGGTCGATTTGGCAAAGATGCGGACAAGTGGGGGTTCACTCACACATCTAGCGTCCGCATCACGGGCAGACACACGATCAACATCTGGCGGGCCATGAGGTCTGAACTAAACTTGCTGCAGTATACCATGGAGAACGTGGTATTCCACTTGCTACACAAGCGCATTCCTCACTACTCCTTTGCAACCCTCACCCAATGGTTCCGCAGCAGCAAACCCCGTGATCTGGCGAAAGCCTTGGATTACTTCATCACACGAACACAACTAGATCTGGAGATCTTGGATGCGAACGAGCTCGTCCCACGAACATCGGAACAGGCGCGCTTACTCGGCGTGGACTTCTTCTCGGTTTTCAGCCGCGGGTCACAGTTCAAGGTCGAATCCCTCATGTTTCGTATCGCGAAGCCTGAGTCGTTCGTCCTGGTATCGCCTTCCAGGAAGCAGGTGGGTGCTCAAAATGCGCTGGAGTGCCTCCCTCTCGTCATGGAGCCGATGTCTTCATTCTACACCAGCCCTCTGCTAGTATTGGACTTCCAAAGTTTGTACCCAAGTATCGTCATCGCCTACAATTACTGCTACTCGACTTGCCTAGGCAGGATAACCAACTGGCGAGGGACCAACAAGATGGGCTTCGCCGACTTCAAGCGTACCCCCGGTCTTCTGGAACTAGTCAAAGACAAAGTGAACATCTCCCCAAACGGCATGATGTATGTCAAGCCGGAGATGCGCAAGTCACTCCTCGCAAAGATGCTGGGCGAGATCCTGGAGACGCGCGTGATGGTCAAGAGCGGCATGAAAGTCGATAAAGACGACAAGACACTCCAGCAACTGCTCAACAACAGACAGCTCGCCCTCAAACTCATCGCAAACGTCACCTACGGCTACACTTCTGCGAGTTTCTCTGGCCGCATGCCATGCTCAGAGATCGCAGACTCGATCGTGCAGACCGGCCGCGAGACGCTCGAAAAAGCTATCGCCCTCATTCACTCTGTCGAGAAATGGGGCGCCGAAGTCGTCTACGGCGACACTGACAGTCTCTTCATCCACCTCAAAGGCCGCTCCAAAGACGAGGCTTTCAAGATCGGTAATGAGATCTCCAAGGCAGTTACAGACATGAACCCACGCCCGATCAAACTCAAGTTCGAAAAGGTCTACCACCCTTGTGTCCTGCTGGCGAAGAAACGCTACGTCGGATTCAAATACGAGCACCCCTCCCAAACAGAACCAGACTTCGACGCGAAGGGAATCGAGACTGTCCGCCGTGACGGCACGCCCGCTGAGCAGAAGATTGAAGAAAAGGCTCTTAAGCTGCTCTTCCGCACCTCCGACTTGAGCGAAGTCAAGCGCTACTTCCAGGCGCAATGCACTAAGATTATGACCGGCCGCTTCTCAGTGCAGGACTTCTGCTTCGCCAAAGAAGTCAAGCTGGGTACTTACTCCGACAAAGGCCCCGCCCCGCCCGGCGCCCTCATCGCTACCAAGCGCATGCTCAAAGACCCACGGCTGGAACCGCAGTACGGCGAACGCGTCCCTTACGTCGTCATCGCCGGCGCGCCCGGTGCACGACTCTTTGAGCGCTGCGTCGAGCCGGAACGCCTGATCAACGAAGACCACGCCGAACTGGACGCCGAGTACTACATCTCCAAGAACTTGATCCCACCGCTCGAGCGGATTTTCAACCTCGTCGGAGCGAATGTCCGGCAGTGGTACGACGAGATGCCGAAAGTGCAGCGCATCCGCCTCATCGGCGACGCCGAGCACGCGACTTTCAAGAAGAAGACCATGGAGAGCTACATGGGCTCCTCGCTCTGCATAGTCTGCAAGGAGCGCTTGCCTAAGTCCAGGGAGCCGGCGCCGCTGCCGCTGTGTCTTGCTTGTCGGACTTCGCGGTCTGCGCAGACGCTGCTGGCGTTGCAGGGGAAGATCGCAAAGGCGGAGCGCAGGCATAGGGATTTGGAGGATGTTTGTAGGAGTTGTGCGGGGCTGGCGTTTGTGGAGGAGGTCAGGTGTGATAGTAGGGACTGTCCGACTTTTTATAGTCGGGTCAAGGGCAGGACTATGGTTGGGGTGGTGAGGAGTGGGGTTGGGAGGGTGCTTGAGGGGTTGGAGAAGGAGGTTGCGGCAAGGGAGTTGCTTGAGTGGTAGGGAGGTTGGTTGTTGGGTTGGTGGTGGTTTGGGGGACGTTCTACACATATCCATTGTTTCCCCAATTCAAACCCGGAGCAATCAATCAGCTCACCCAGCACCCCATACGTGCTTTAAATGATGCTCTCTCTCGGACTTGAGTGGTGATAATTCCATCACGCCTAGCCTATGAAGAATCAGTAGTTGCTAGTGAGATATTACGAGGCTCACGGGCTCGCTCTCTTGTATCTTGCAATGTATGGTTCTACTTTTTTATGCCCTTTCTTTAGTCATAAGTCTTCCCAAATGGTTCACAAAAACTTCTGTACCTCCTCCCTCGTATACCCAAGCACATGCACCACATCCATCAGACTCTCCCCATTCAGTTTCGTAGGAGCCGCTAGCTGGACCTTGGGCTTCGCATTGAACGCAACTCCCAGCCCCGCAACACCCATCATAAGCAGATCGTTACTCCCATCACCCACGGCAATCGCCCTCTCAGCGGGGATCCCATTATCAGCAGCCAATTGAAGCAGCAGCTCGCGCTTCTTCGCCGCATGGATAATAGGCTTATCAGCAACAAGCTCGCCCGTCAAAAGACCAGCACTCTCATCACCCACAAGATGGTTAGCATAAGCGTAATCCAACCCCAGCGTCTCCTTCACCCACAGCGCCAAAGGCGTGAACCCGCCGCTCAACACCGCAGTCTTCCACCCCAACCCCTTGAGCACTTTCACCAGATCCTTGGCTCCGGGCGTGAAAGTAATCGAGCCGCCCTCCCGCAAAGTCTGCCAAATACTCATCGGCACGCCCTTCAACAGCGCCACGCGAGCCCGCAGCGACGCCTCGAAGTCCGTGTACGGGGCTTCGCCGCGCATGGCGGCTTCGGTGATGGCCGCGACTTGCTCGTAGAGGCCCACAGCTCGGGCGAGCTCGTCGATGACTTCTTGCTGAATCAGAGTGGAGTCCATGTCGAATACCGCGAGGCCCGGTTCGCGGTGCAGTCTGTAGAGTTCTGTGGGCTGGAGGACGACGTCCCAGGCCATTTCTGTCGAAAGGGCTGCGAGGGAAGGGTGCTGGCTGGCTTTTGTGCATTCGGCCAGCGAGGGCGATGTGGTGAGCTGCAGGGTGATTTCGAGGACGCGGGCATCGTCGCCGGAGCCGTCGAGGGATCGTACGTCTGGGCTTTTGAGGGGGTTTAGGTGGTTGAAGAGGTCTTCTAGGACGATGGGGAGTTTGCTCCGCATTGGACTGCTTTTTTCGACATTTCCGTTGGAGGCTGATGGTTTGCTGAAGACGAGGGCCACGACGCCGGAGATGGGTTTGCCGGTTTGGTCCATGTCGGTGGATTTGAGGCTGGAATGGGCATTCTCGAAGCCAGCCTCGCCGGCTGCTGGCGCTTTTGTGTCTGTTATTGTTGAGGCCATGGTAGTTCGAAGCGTCTTTGCTGCTAATGTCGATTACTTTACTTGGAACAGTTTAGTGAGCGAACCTTGGAAGCCTTTCTGCCCAAGACCGTTGAAGATCGTTTCAGCCGAAGTTTTCCCCGTTTCGTGCGCTGACTGCACCTTGGACGACACGCTTCCGTTCTGTATCTGCTGCCTTTAATTGATTTCCAGCCACAAGATCTTTGACAACGGTACAATCATTTATAATGAAGCAGAGTGTAGCTTCACCGCTCTCGTGTCACTGAGTGGACGATGAAGCGGACGAGCAGCTCAGAACAGCGACCACACATCCACGTTGCGCCAGGTGCTCAAGTCTTTGTCTACTACCAAGTCGAAACATTGGAAGGTGCCTTCGTGCGTTCTTTGGAGCAAAGTCTTATGAATGTGGTGGTCAAGCATATGGTGTGGACTGAACACTGACGCGAAAAGCGACGCGTATGCTGAGCAGTAAGTAAGCATTCACCTAAACCGCACACTGTCATGCTTGTCATAGTGCGCGTTACGATATATGATAAGAGCTACTGCACCAGAATCTTCATAGCGAGATACTGGTTCATTTATTCGTCCATTTGTCGGCTCGCGAACGATGCCCACCAACTGCACAATGACCTCCGGACGTGTTTACGCCGTGAGAACATGAAGACCTTCTCTTATGAAGTGGACAACACGCTTCTCAGCACAGCCATGACGGCCGGTTTCGAATGGCTTGTTGACATTCGCGGTGAACACAGCCGGTGCAAGCATGATTGGTTACAGCAGCTCGTCTGCTGTCTAGGACTGTCGACCAACGAGATGAAATGGCTCTGTCCGCCGATGAGGTCAGGCATGGATACATCCTCACCGATGTGGCGTATCCGTCCATCGACTGCGCTGTTGAGATGGGCGTGAATGAAGAGCCCGTTGGCGGTTCTTACGGCTGAAGTGAAGACGAGAGCGATCACATGCAGACGCGTCAGGCGAGTCATCTGTATTCACGAGCAGGTAGTGTCTTCCCAACTGCACTCGCGCCACGATCTTTGCTTTCGTGTTGCTTGGGCCTCAGTTGTGGCAAAAGCTTCCCCTTCCATCGACCGCACCTTCCTCCTCTACTCTTACATCGCCGCCTTGGCGTTTGCTCCTCACTTTTAGCGGGATTTGCTCTTTCGCACTTCATCTTCATTCCTCCGCCGACGGACACTCGCTCCATCTTGCTCAGCTATGTCAACTCCAGCACGCCCACCACGTCGTGGGCCCCCGGGCCGGCCTTACTCTGGCAATCTCCCGCCGCGTAGTTCCGCGCCGCTGGTCGATGAGAGACGCGAAAGTCGCACCGAAAACATCCATGACCTACAACGCCGCAACATCGCAGAAACTCTCGGTGACGCACGTACCTCTCGACAAACGAAGCCTGTCGTCGCAGCTTCATCGCCAAAGACCAAGCGCGAGAGTGAGGACGACGACACCGAGCGCCCGGCCAAGCGCATATCGTAAGTCAATCAGAGCTGTATTCGCCGTAATTGAGCTAACCAACGTAGTCACAACTATGGCAGCGTGGTTTCTGTGCTCGTCGGCCCCGGGGAAGAGACATTCGTTGTTCACGAGCACTTCATCTGCGGCAAATCCAAATTCTTCGAAGCAGCCTGTCGCAAGGAATGGAAAGAAGGCGTGCAAAAGCTCATCCGCCTCCCTGAAGTCGAGCCCTGGATCTTCAAGTCCTATGTCTCGTGGGTCTACACTGGCAACGCCGTGATCGAACTCGATGACGAAACTTCAGAAGAACAAGCTCCTCGTGCCAAGCAACAAGACGGCTTCATCAAGCTTTACGTCCTCGGAGACACGCTCGACGACATGCCGTTGCGTAACCGCGCAATGAAGGAGATGGTCAGCATCGACTGCCAGCCTGGCACGGCATCAGTGGCCTGGGCCTTCGACCACACTCCAACAGGCTCTCTATTGAGAAGCATGTTAGTCAACTATGCAGCCCTCCGATGGAGCAGGGAGACCTTCGCAAATGAGAGTGCACAAAACCATCCCGAATTTGTGCAGGAGCTCGCCAAATTCCTCATGAACCAGACGGCGAACAGTCTGATCACATTCCCAAAATTTGTGGAAAAGCTGCCAGCTTTCATTGAAGTACCGAAGACAGGGAAGCTAACAACATGATTCGACGTGGGCCTGAGCGCCTGATCGAATGCCATTGGTGGACCGCCCGCATAACATCTGCCCGAAGTGGTTCAGTGACGCTTTAAGCAGCATGGACCTGCGTGAACTGAGAGAGTTTGGTTCGCAGCGGCGACAAAGAGAACATACCAGTTGCGAGAAAGCAGACTTTCCTCAAAATGTGTACATTAAGCACCACCAGCTGTCCAATACAAACAAAGCCTAATAATCAGAAAACATCCTCGTCTCCAACCCCTTCGGCCTATCCCCATCCATTCCACCCTTACCCTCCTTCGCCGCCTCACCCTCCTTTGCAATCCACACACCACCACTGCTCCCCAACCGCTCCGCGCCAGCCTCAATCATAGTCACCGCATCCGTCAGAGTGCGCACTCCACCCGAAG
>Ga0265798_10002148_pt1 | contig 29363 bp, 47 predicted proteins | sample P3T30metagenome_FD_192430 | JGI IMG/M metagenome (GOLD analysis project Ga0265798, IMG submission 192430) | Plant litter microbial communities from East Loma Ridge, Irvine, California - P3 T30 | ecosystem: Environmental > Terrestrial > Plant litter > Unclassified | place: USA: California...
CTGATCAGATAGCCTGGATACCATCGTACCCGAGTCGTTGCCATGGGAACACACTGATGAGGGACCAGAGTAAGTAGTGCACCCCGGGTCTTATTGATGAATAGCGACTCGGTCTCACATCTGAAAACCTCTTTGATCGGTAACTCAATCACATTACCAATATCCAAAGGGAAACTTGTTTTCGGAACATGGCAAGGCATCTACTTGGCCGAGTTCAGACACAGCGGAGCTGGCTGGGGTGGCAGGGGGGAGGGAAGAAAGGTCATTGCGACCATTTTGTGAACTATGTTGCATGTTCGTCATGTATGCATGGGCGTGAATTCACGTGTCTCTCGTGTGAATGCTGTACTAGCGCGTTTCGTTCCCATTTAGGCCCTGTCACTCCTCGTTCTAGCGCTTCCTCTTTTCTGCTTTGGGCTTGTCACTGTTCGGCACCTGCGCCTCCCAGGCTGCCCTCCCACCTCCCTGCCATCTCTCCTTCAGCCACTCCTCGCAGTCAGCCTGGGTCGCATTAGGTTGGCTGAGCTGCCACTCGTTGACTGCTCGACGAATCACGTTGAACAGTGGCGATGGGTGGATGTTCAACAATACCTGGATTTCATGGCCCTGCTCTCAGCAGTGCTCATATAGGTAAGCTCACGTTGATCAAAGGGGCTTTATCGATGTCTCGGTCTAAGCCGGATTCCTGAATGTGCCTTTCAAGCTCCTTGTACCGTTGGACAACGGTATCACACCCAGCATCCCATCCGGACCAGCCTGGAAGAATCTCCAGCACTGCTGCCCAAACGATTGATCGAGACCAAGGACGGACGGCAGAATTTTGAAGCACGATACCCAACGCCGCGCGAGATTCTTGTGGTGGACGCAGTAGCTCGGCCGCTGTGAAGAGGTTCGTAACGCTTGTCTTGATCTCGGTTGACAACTGCGAGATCAGCCGGATTCACAACATGTACTTACCTTGAGGCCATCGGACAGAACCACCGAGATTGCCGGCACCTCCTTCTTCTTTTGCTGACACACGAGCCCACGAAATGGCGAGAGAGCCGCCGCCAACCACAATATTTCGTCCTGGATCTGGAACGAGCTGGACAGATGGCCCAAGATCTCGGCACAACGTAAAGAGTCTTCACGTGAAGGGTGAAATTCACTAGTAAAGATTGAGTCGTGCAGCGATAATGCGTCGATGAGCGAGATCGCTCTGAGTGGACGGTGCTTCATCATCTTGTGTACCTCGATCCCAACTCGCTCTTTGGACACCTTGTTACGGAGTGAGGCCTATCGATCAGACCAGCTGCAAACAGCCACTCACCTGAATCTCGGGTAATTTAATGGCGTCCGTAACCTCCTCGGCGATCGAAAGATCGAACCGGCTGGCGAATCGTATACATCGCAAAACTCTCAGTGGATCGTCCTCGAAAGTCTGCTTTGGTGGTAGCGGCGTCCTAGCTACTCTGCTCGCCAAGTCCGACAGCCCTCGACCAGTATAATCTTCTATCTGACGTGTGTGAACATTGTAGAAAAGCGAGTTGATGGTCAAGTCACGACGAAGAGCGTCTTCCTCCGGAGTACCAAGTTGCACCTGATCCGGTATACGGCTGTCGGTATATGTTTCGCTTCTAAGCCCGACAAAGTCGCACTCTAGTCCCATAATACGTGTTGTCCCAGTCTCGAGATGTTTGCTCTGCTCTGGATTGGCGGCAACTTTGCCCACTGATCCGGTCGCAATGTTTCGCTGTTGAAGGAAGTCGACGAAACCCACCGCAAACGAGTGGCCAGATGGAATAGTCAAAGCGATGTCAAGGTCGACAGATGGCAGATCTAGCAGCTACAATATCAGCACAGGCACAAGCGCTGTGCAACTTACCTTATCCCTGACCCATCCTCCAGCTAGTCGACATGTGACCGGCGGCTGCTGTGTAGCGGCGAATGCATCGAGATGGGAAATGAATTCAGCTTCTGCCGTGTCCAGCTTGACTGACATGCTCGAAGTACTGTGCTGCTTCGAGACAAGAGTGTGAATGTATCGTCTGGATAGAGGGCGTAGTATGCTACAGATCATACAGCATGTATCGGTGCTATGCTCTGTACAAACCTGGCTACCAGAGTGAACAGTGTATGCGAGTCCACAGAACTAATCTAATTTCAAGTCGGGAATGATCTACGAAACAATTTAGCCGTGTTTAAGCGGGCTGTCTTGGCTGGCGGCTCTTTATTCACGCATAGACCATACTTTACAACTCATGACCTTACCATGGACAGCCAGGCTTTAGCTATCGCAATCGACAGGCTCAAGTTCTACGCAAAAGATGCTGCTTTTACGCTGTCGCAGGTAAGTCTCTGATAATTCTGCGAGACTGAAGAGCTGATCTCCTAGTGCGTGTGCAAGCCGTAAGCTTCATGACACGGCCTTCGCTAACTGCAGTGACGCGACACTCAAAATCAACGGCCGCTCATACCGCATTGAAAAGCTGTTGGGAGAAGGAGGATTCTCGTTTGTTTATCTTGTCTCAGACATGTCCTCCGGTCGACGCTATGCCCTGAAAAAGATACTGGTAACCTCGGGACAGGAAGGGGTCAAGGCGGCTATGCGGGAGGTTGAGGCATACAGACGGTTCAGACATAAGAACATCATCAAGATCCTCGACTCTGCGGTTGTGCAAGATGAAGGAGGCGAAGGCAAGATCATCTATCTGCAAGTCCCCCTTGTCCCGATACCGCTAATGGCAGATTTCTGCCCCTGTATGCAAAGGGGAACTTGCAGGACGCCATGACCTCGGCGTCCGTGACTGGCAACAAAATACCCGAGAAGCGCCTGTTGGAGCTGTTTCATGGAACATGCCTCGCGTGAGTCTTCAGAACCCTGCCGGTGCTAAAGATAGCGTTCAAGCCATGCATCGATATAGGTTACCTGCAGTGTCCGCCAGCTATCCTCCCGCCCAGGAGGCCGATGATGACCCCCTGATGACCGAGCCTGTATTCGATGGGGACGAGGAGCTTGGGACCGAAGAGGAGGGCCAGATGGTAGCATATGCCCACCGCGACATAAAGCCAGGGTGAGTCTTCCTGGGTGAACGAGTATTGATATCTAGGAATATTATGATTGCAGACGATGATTCCCCGATCTTGATGGACTTTGGTTCCACTACCAAGTAGGTCTCGGAGCGCAACCGTCAGCTCATCAAAACAGAGCCCGTGTAGAGATCCAGACAAGGCAGCAGGCCTTATTAGAGCAAGATATCGCTAGCGAACACTCGACCATGCCGTACAGAGCACCTGAGTTGTTCGATGTCAAGACTGGGAAAACACTTGACGAAAAGGTGGACATCTGGGTGAGTCTATGCCGGTCAGTTTGAGCTCATGGCAGTCTCTTGGCTGCACATTGTACGCCTGTGCATATGGTCAATCCCCATTCGAAGCGGATGGCCAGTCGGTCCCGATGGCAGTTGCCAGCGGACGTTACAGGCATCTGGGAGGGTATTCAGACAAGATGGTTCACCTTATAGACGCGCTTTTGGTTATAGACCCCATCAATCGACCCGACATAGAGACTGTCATCGAACTGACCGAGAAGGCGATGCGATAGCTCGGACTTCAAGAACGCCTCTCATCAGTCGAGGACCGTCAGGCTCGTTAAACGGGGTGAAATGGTCTACTGCTATCGCCAGAGTAGTGTCTGCGACATTGAGAGTTGTATGCATGAAACCATGACCAGTAGTCCAATCAGTTCATATAAGAGACAGGCTCTACAGCTGAAGTCTTTCATGTAATCCCCGAGACATCTCCCAATGCATACGTGCAGACAACATCGGCCCTCCGTATCTTGGTGGCCCGGAGGTTGGACGCGGTGGACGAACAGGCGAGAACACAGGGCGAAGAGGAGGAGATATCTGACGTGGCAGCATTGGCTGAGTTCAGCTCTGCCTTACTCGGCCACTCACTGGCGGGCGCATAACGAGGTATAGCCTGACATTCGGCGCGAACACAGCAGCTGGATGTGACGGGGAATAATAGTAGGATCGGTGTCGAGGCAAAACAGGCGGTCGCGGAACCTGTTGAATTTGCTGGACTGGCATGTTGCGTATATGATGAAGCTTGCGGTCGTACCCAGCACGACGGTCGTGGTTGTACAGAACGTCGTACGCATCTGCACATCAGCCTCAGAATCCGATGTCCCTCACCCTTGATCGTCCGAAATGTCTGCCCGTCTAAATCCCCAGAGCGGTCAGGGTGACATAGCAGAGCTAGTCTCAGATACGCCTGGCGTACTAGACGTTTCAGCCAAATCATGAGTTTCACGTACTATCCACCGCTCGAGCTGATTCTTCGACCTGCAGTACAGTGTAATATGTGACGAGGTCATTTCCATCATCTTCTCGATCCTCTACCACCTCTTGATGGCTTTCATCGCGGTCTGCGGTGTCACCTCTAGCCATGATAGGGCGTAATTGGGCTGCTAAAGGAAACGATCATGAACGTATATACATCCCTTCATGCAGGAAACACGTTTTACAAGGCTCCCCAGAACATACACACACAGCCTACTCGCCCCAAATTGTTGCCCGGTCCCCTCCGCTCGGAACCTGTTCCCGTTTGAGTCGGTCAAGCTCAACACGGAGCTGGGGTAAGTTACTGCAGCTGAACTGGAGTCGGTGGATATGCTCACCTCCAAAGTTTCTCGCTCAAGCTGCTCGGCTCGTTTCTGGGTATGTTCTGCAATCGCCACGTAGTGATCAAGATCTGGCTGTTTGGGCTGCGGCGTTTTGACAGGCATCGGTCGGACAGGCAATGGCAGAGGCTCAACCGAAACGTCTCGTTGAACGGAGCGAAGTAATTGTTCCAGCTGATACACCCTTCCTTTCCAAGTCTCGACTTCGGCCATCTCCTTCTTGTGTTGTGCGACATCCTGATCCCTATCGATAAGTTTGAAGGCCGCGGACACAGACTCACCATAGCTTCTGAGCGTCGACCAACTGCTTCATACGAACCTCGTAATCTTCGATATGCCTTACTTTGGGAAGAACTTCCGTCAGTTGATTTTGTAGCTTGAAGCGTCTATTCATCAGCATGCCTCGTCACATAGCGACTTACTCATTCTTGACCTGAGCCAGCTCTGCTTTCTGGCGAAGCACTGTCGTCTCCAGGTTGCTACGATCGGTACGAAGTGAAGCAGCTTCATTTTGCCAATTCAACTTTTCTTCCCGGAAACCAGTCAACTTGTCGCGCAGCGATTCCTGCCACTTCGAGTGCTTCTGCTGCGCTTGAACAGCATCTCGACGGTGTTGTGCGAGCTCGTTCTGTAATGCATCTCTAGCCGATCGTTCCTCCTTGATCCGGTTCGCCTATTGTCAGAGGCAGTTAGAGTGAGCAGACTCACAAAACTGTGGACCTCGGCTTCGTCAACACTGAATCGCATCGAATTCTTGTGCAGTCGACCCAATTCTATTGTCAGCGATACTCTCAGGATCGTGACTTACGATAAAGGTACTGTTTGCGCAGACGATCAGCATAGCCAGCTTCCAATCGCAGCCACAAATTCTCCCGCTGCAAGCGGGGTATGTCGTCTGTGTCCATCTCTGCCGGGGACTCATTGGGGGTGGCGGCACCGGAAGGCTGCATGGAGGGCTCTTCGGGGTCTTCATCGAAGAAATCGGTCTTGCCCCGCGAGAGTCGTTCCGAGTGGGCGATGATATGGGCTCGTGATACGTGCTCCGGTGGATCGACTTTGTCCCATCGCTTCATGTCTCGCAGCTCACCGTCCGAGTTAAAGTACATGATACTGGGATGTAGCGAGAATTCCTTCAGCAGTGGTCCCGTCCGTGCTGCGAGCAGTCCCGGTCGCCAGACGTCCTCCCAATCGCCTTCATAAGGACACTCGACTTGCTTGCCCCTCAGGTACAGAATCGGATCTCGTACAAATGCTAATAGGTTGGACGGCCATGCCCCATAGATCGCCACAAGCCATAGACGTACTATATTCACCGGCTTGAGACTGATTGGCGGGTCGATGGGACTTTCGTCGGCAGAGAGAGCTACAGACCACTCGTGTCGGGGTGGAGGTGTGTACGTCGAAGGCGCATCAGACGATTGGCCGGCATCCAAGAAGGGTCTATCTCGCCAGCAAACAGCACGGCCCAATACCACCATGATTGACGGCACTTTGGTGGTAATGATCTGAGGAGCGTAAGGGATGACGGTCAGGATGGTACGTAGTCCAAGCGGGAATAAGTGATTCGCGGTGTCGAGAATCAAAGAGGTGATGATTGTGTCGATGAATGGATGACAGGCGAGAGTATACATGGCTGTATCAGCTCTTGGCATCTCTGGCTGATATGGTATGGAAAGCAGGATGTCGAGCACGATCGTCAATATGGGAATGCGCAGTGCCGGAAGAAAATGTCGATCACATGCTGACAAGCACGACTACTCTTCAGCTCCTCATTTCTGATGTCTACTCACCTTGAGGTCAAGTCTGCCCCACTGCATTACAATGTCCCGCAATACAGTATTTCCGTCGTTCGATAGAGCTTCGAACCAAGCTTGGGAATCGAATACCCCTCGAGACAACGCTCGGCTCGCCCAGGATACTACGTTTGGTTGGTCCAGCGCGGAGCTTGTCCAAGCTAGCGCTTTCGCGCTCCATTCTGCTGTTGGCTCGCTGAAAGATGCTCCGTATAGAGCTATCGAAATAGGCAGGTCATCCAGTGCCACATTGTAGGCGGTCGAGTCGTCAATGATAGGGTTGGGTATGATGGTTAAATTGTCTGGTGGTGACCGCAAGCGATCGATGACTAGTCATCAGCACAACTCGTACAGTGATGGAGACTTGCATTCCTGCCATGGGATTGACATGGTGTGGAGAAGGGGAGTGGTCAGTGTATAGCAGTGACAGAGTGATAAGATAGAGGAGGATGTCATCGCGTCGTGCCTGTTGACCACATTTACTTCCAACCTTCCCGCCGACCCTCACCTGTCTACTCTTTATTTTGACTACCCATCAGAATGCCACCGACCACAAGGCATTGGACCACGGCGCTCATACAGGTTTTGACCCCACTCTGTCTCACGGCAAAATTCCCATGGCAATATGCGCTCGTAATACCGGCTCTACTCATACTTGATCTATATCGTCGATCACAAAGGCCTAGAAGAGAGCCTATAAGATCGATTGGTCGGGAGAAACGTAAAGTCAGACGACTCAATGGACGCGATGGAACTGTATTATGGCGCGAAGAGGTGAGTCCGGCTGACCATCCCCAAACATTGGCGTGACTGATGCACAAGGTTGTCGACGAAACGAGGTCAAGATGGGGATTCTCAACGATTATCAATTTGCTCCTCACCGCTGCTGTTCTTGATCACGCCTTGACCCATCGGTTCATATCCTGTCGGGATGTGTCGTACGCTAGGTAGGCAATTTATTACAGCGCCCACTTGTCGTGAGCCATTCGCTGATATTTAGGACGAGCGCTTTGACCGAGCAGTCGGCTCGTATAGCATTGCGGCTCCCCGGGCACGAGAAATCCGAGATTGAGTACAGACCCCTGGTCGCAGGACTGCCATGGCTCTCTTCAGCGCCATTCAATCTTGAATCATCCCGCGATTGGACCGCAGAAGTTCCCCTCGAGCATCTGCAGTCCGGCGTTCAATACGAATGTGAGAGCATTTATAGGAACAAGCTGAAATCCTAGACCGTATAGAGGGATTGGAGGGGCCGCACAACTTTACCACGTTCCCCGACCGCAGGCTCGAATCTCCCTTTCGGTTCATCCACGCTGGGTAAGTCGAAAGGCAGCTTGAACCTGACAAGACAGCACACCACATTACCCCTTGCAGTCATATTTACCAATCGGTCACTACTCGCAGCTCACGACCACTTCGCTGTGGCATCAGATCAAGCAGGATCGAATCCGCAGCCCAGCCTGGGAGGCTCTTGGTGAATGGCTCAGAGATATGAGCGAACGAACGGCTTGGGCGCCAACTCGCTTTGCGCTTGTCGGCGACTCGTCCAAAGGCATCAAAACAAGGTGAGCCATTTAGAGAGGCCTCCTCTGATCTTCAGGCAATTGATGGCAACGTCACAAGAAATCTTTGATCGAATTCGTGAGTGCCGCCATCAACATCCGGGAGCCAAGGCTGACGGGTCAGCTGTGTTGCCGTCTACTGTCAGATCGTAAGTCGCACGATGGGATTGAAGAGTGATCCTGACCACAGACTCAGTAACGCACATGCCGAGCCTGCAGCATGGACAGTGCCAGAAACCCAATTCTCGTGAGTCTGATCCAGATGCCATCCTTAACAGCAGTTTCGGAAATAGCCACATATTCCGTCTCCAGTACCCCCATATCGAGCCTCATCAGGATGATCATGACTGGCGCGTGGATGTTGAAGATCTTCACCGTCGTCTTTCCTTGGTCAATACGACAGAATGGAAGGTTAGATTCCGCCCACATCAGAGCTGACAGTAGTTTATCGTGTCTCCCATATCGCTATCCCCATTTTCCTCGACATCACATGCGATCGCTGAATGGCGCGAAGCCGTGCTCGATACACTAGCACATATCCCGAATGTGTTGGTTGTGGCCGAATCAAAGGGTATTTACACGGTCATGCTAATAGCTAACCAAATTAGGAGACTTCCGAGCTACGATTCTACGCCGTGACATTGTCGAAATCGTCACTCCAAGTCTCGATGGCGGACGTCACGTCGAGCTCGATACCACTCGAGCTAGCGAGGAGCCTGTTGAATCGTTCATGATCGGCACTGACGGTATTCCTGTTCAGCAAGTTTCATTTGAAAAGGTAGACCGACTATTGCGACAATTCCCCGCTGGACGGACCAACTGGTATGCTTCAAACAAGACATGGGGTACATACTGAATACTAGGTCTACCATCGAAGTACATGGTAAGCGAGTCTATGTTGTTTTTGTCAAAGATGGACAACCAATCTGGAGGTTGGAGGTTATCGGAGAAGAGGCAAAAGTCGCCTCTAAGGCTGTGGGAACTGTCGGACAGTCGTTGCAGAATGTGAGTGCGAGCTATAGACGAGCACTGAATTATTAGCTGCTGCGTCGACTCGGGTTTGCCAATACGCGGTGGTTCTGATTGAACCCCAACAACAAGTAGGCAGTATATAGTCGGTCAGTGAGCAGAGATGCGGTCCTGGACGGAAGCAAATGTGTTTTCCATGTCGATAGCTGCTCTGAAATATCTATATACCTGTCATACACATACATCACTGCATCACGTATTCAAACAGCATGGGGGGCAAAGCACAACTCCTGCGCGATATGCGCAAGCGTATCTCAGCCGATCATTTCGAAGTACAGCGTCGCGCATTCCTCTACGTCGCTCGTAATACCGCTTTACCCAACACCGTTCGGCATAAAGCTCAACTCGGCTTGAATGCGTTGAACGGCGGCGAGGGCCGTATGCATGCTGTCAAGAACCGATGTGTCGAGACGGGCAGAGGCAGAGGTGAGTTCAAAACGTCCTTCGAAGCCGCGCTAATCTCAGGTATCATGTCAAAGTTTGGCTTATGGCGAGTATGTCGCGATCTGTGGATACAGCTGATATCAGTACCAATTCCGCCTCAAGGCGCTTGACGGAGAGATCCCTGGTGTCAACAAGGCAAGCTGGTAGAAGCACAGCAGAGTGGACCAGAGTACGGATCGGCCGAGCACGGAAATTGCGGAGATTGGAAAAAGTGGACAGCTAGAACAGATGTACATCGGATCTACCGACCAATTGTAATGATACATCACTTCATTCCTCCAAAATCCCCTGCAGCCTCAATTCGGAGTCTTCCAGACACATCATCCGCCATCAGATCCGATTCTGTCCTTTTAATGCTGAGACGGGTCGCGCTCCTCGTACGCTTAAAGTCTCTAACTTCCGCCTTCCGTTTGAGCGGACTATCCTCCTCGATGCGGGTACCCGACGATTCATCCCATTCAGGCTTGAACGTAGACTCGGTCTTGACGCTCGTCGGGGTATTGGGTGCGCTGGGCATCAACCCCGATATCGATCCTTTCTTTTTTGGCGTGATCGGTCTCAGGTCTGCAGCAAACATGACGGCCTGTGCCCATCCTCCAAGCGGTCCCCATTTCTCTTCCAGGAACCCTTGTGTCTCTTCATACACCTGCTTTGACATTGGTTTGTTGCGCAGTCGCCCAGGGAACAAAGGATGACGAGCTGCGATCGCGGCAACGTGCGTGTCGATAGGTATGAGGGATAGCTATCTTGTAAGCGAGAGCGACATGTCTTCGACCTACCCTGTCCAAGCACATGAGCATGACACAATCTGCCACCTTTCTGCCCACACCCTTGAGCTCGAGCAGCTTGTCTCTGACCTGCACCATCTCGCCTGTTCTCCATTTGAGCAGGCCAGACTCGATAGCGCCAGGTCCGCTTCCAAATTCTTGACGCAATGTAGCCAAAGAACTCTCCAAGAACGATGCCCTGTACCCAAAACCCATCAAGCGAAGCTCGCTCTCCAGGACAGCTGGCAGGGCATCCGGCGGGGGAAAGAGGTGGTAAACTCGGTCGTCATACCTGAGCAGCGGTGCCGAGTATTGTTGCGTCAACTTGTGCATCAATGAGGTAATGCGGGAAATGTGGTTATTTGTCGAGGTAATGAAGCTGATGTCAACGAAGCACTTGCTGGTTGACTCACGCTACAAGACACTCCCACGGGTCTTGACGCAAAAGACGTACCCCGACTGCTTTCCCACTGACGTCGATCTTGCCGAATAAGTTCGGATCCCGAGCTGTCCATTCCTTGTACAAATTATCTAGGTCGTAGTCTAGCTGGAAATAGTCGCGGATCCAATTGGATGTAGCGCTCAGCGCCTTGTCTTGTTCTTCGCTGGAGACATTGGGATAGACGGCAGAATACTGCAAGTGTGTGGACGTTTGGCGTAACCGGACGACTCTAGGTGGATTGTCGACAGCCCGCGAAAACTCTTCGCTCGCCTCTGACGTTCCCGCCTCTGGTATCGGGTGTCGATGCCATAGGAACGATTGCCCGACCGGTAACGTATTGGCTAAAGTGAGATTAGATAGGGTAATCGGTATGCTTGACCAGCGTGACATCTCGGTGGATGGTGTATAGGATGAGATTTTATGTGTCATCTCTCAGTGACGCGCTTGACTTTGCGGCCGGTGAGCCCAGATTTTTGAATCTCATGCTTAACCATGTATATCAGTGTGAAGCTGAAGGTGTGCAGTGCTGCTTGTGTATATGAGATACAAGTAGATAGGTCGTGGTGGAATCTGCTGCCCTTCGCGTGATAGCTCTTTGCAAGACGCTGATACAGACAACATGGCCATTTTCAATAACCTGCTGCATAGATCATGTATGCGCCATGTCACATTATAAATGATTACGAGACTATGTAGGAGAGTGCGATGACGAGGTAAAGCGACATCACTGACTGTCAGAACACGTTTCTCACTCGATCCGGTAGACTCACGCATCAATCCCTCCATATAGTTGGATTTTCCGTCCTGCAAGAGCAAATTGACGAGCATGATCGAGACGAACAAGGTGATGGTCTCAAAATTGGCCTGCGGGTCAGCGCACTACCGAGGGGTCACAGTATCCTGTCCAATGTCCCAGGAAAGACTAGAAATGAAGTCCCAAGAGAAGAAAGAAAAAGAAAAGAAAAAAAAACTCACAAAGAACAAAGTGAGATCTTTGCCCATGGGCCAGGCGATCAAGACAAGCAAGGGGATCATTCCAGCAGCGATCTGGATGGAAGATCCGACTGCTACTCCAATGGTGATTTCCATTTTGCTTCTTCTTAATGGAGTTCAAAATGGGAGCGGTGGTCACTTACCCTTTACAGGCCATCCAGACAGACGTCACATGTTCCGCTGCGTTTCCGACAAGAGGCAGAAGAATCAGACCAATAAATCTGGACGTCAGTCGGGGACTAGGAGGCGTTTAGTATATCACTGACCGCTTGGGAAGGTGCCATTGGGTGGCGGTCTCATCGATACTTCCAACCAAAATGTCGGCAGCAAAAGCGGTGACGACCGTGACAATGACGAGCCATATTCCAGCACTCCATTGATCCATCTCGGGAACCTCTTCTTCATCCTCTCCTTCAGCCTCAAACAAGGTAGAGTGCGATTTCAATTGGAAGAACAAGTAGGCGAGGTAGACAGAGAACAAGATGATGGAGGTACCTCGAGATAGAATCAAAAGGCCTTTGAGCGAGCTGTCGGCTGGATCAGGTGCGCCGTCCTCAAAGAATTTCATCAGTTCTTTGGCGTTGTCCAGTTCCGAGGCGTGGTCTATCATCAGCACTGAACAAGACTTTGTGACATACATGCGGCGGGGATGATCAAGGTGATACCGGCAAGGGTCATCAACGAAGAGCTAGCCTGAGCGGCCGTGACCTGGAAAGTCGATTCGGAGAAGTAGAATCCAGCACTATTGTCAATTGGATCAGACCTTCTGGACATACGCGAAGAAGCTCATTCCTAGAACAAGAAGGAGGTTCGAGAGGACGGATCCCAACAAAGAAGTCTGAACCAAACGGAGTTCGCCTCATGATTAGCGTTGTCACTGCGCTTTGACCTACCTTGAGCCAATGCTGCGATGGCGACAATGAGCTCGACGGCGTTCCCAAAGCTATGAGTAAGCGAAAGCGGAATTCAGCTCAGACTGAGACTCACGTTGCATTGAGTAGACCTCCCAAGGTTTGACCCAATTTCATCGACAATTGCTCAGTCGCGTCACCGAGGAGCTATATTGTTAGGGCTGGTCCATATACCCATTCGTACCTTTGCAAGCGGTACAATAGCGATGAAGGAGACACTGAACCGAGCGACTGCGCTCCAGTGAAGAGCTTCGGCTGTTTATTAGTACAAAGTCGCGGTTCCGCGACCTACCAATAAAGGACAAAGGGACAGCCACAAGAAGGATATTCATCCATGATCCCAAAAGGAGATATCTCGTAGACTGAAGAGGTGCGAACTTTACGGAGCTGCCATTCCTGCCGGATTGGCCAGGTAGTAGACTGGATGTCTCTGTAGGAGGCATTGTAGATTAGATTTAGTTGATGAAGTTATGAAGGTAACAGTCTATAGGCATTCAAGAGTAGTTTCAGTTTGCGGTATATAACCGTGCCTGGGGATCTTGGATCATGACGAGTGCGCGATTATTTATATCCATACTTCTAATCAACAATCACTACCTCTTTCTACCACCCCGAAGGCTCTCCTCCTCAGTCACTTCGTCGATAGTATGCACAGTTCCAGCGTAGGCTATTGATCAGTCTAGTACCGCGTATCAGATGGTGATCAACTCACTGGAAGCTCTCGCTCGTGTAGGGGCGCGAGAGGCGGGAAGAGGAATTTGCTTGGGATCAATCCCGTTCTTGCCTGGAAGAATGACCTGTTTTCTTGCGTGAATACGGCCATTCGGTCCCTGTGCATCGATTTCCGTAATGATGGTATTGGCGAACATGGTCGTAGGTCGGGAATCGGGAAGAGCTTGTTGAGCAGCGAAATCAATGATATTGACTTCAGGCTGGTTTCGTTCGGGGGAGAAGGCAGAAGCCGAGTAGGCGGTGGGAGCGTGTTCATTCGAGACTGGAAGAGGTACTTTGTGGGGAGTCATTGGCGGAGCAGGAGCAGACTTGGCGGGGGCTTGATAGTAAGATTGTTGAGCGGACCGAACATCGCTCTTATTGTTGCTACGAGAGGACTGAGAGTCAGAGTGGGTTATGGGCAATAGTGTAGTCTATCGTCGACGTACAGGAGGTTGGATCATGATCTGCGGCTTCAGCGGTTCAGCTTGCATACCAGGATTGTCGACCTACGGTCGGAGCTTTCATTCCTTGTCGGCCTTGATTCGGATCAATGTGCATATTCTCAAGCCCAAGAGCCGATTCTGGACCATTATCACGTCCAACTCCTGACTCTGGCACGAGGCCTCGAGGATAGGATGACTGTCGCTGATGATGGTGCAATTCTCGCTTGGCCGAGGGATCCTGAGGTTCGGATCCGGATCGACCCAGGGGTACAGGCACAACAATCTGATATCAGCTCAGGTCTATATACAGTACACGCACTTTTGGGCGTGCTCGCATAGGTGGCATCGATGGGGCATATCGCGCCTTCGGTTGAGGCTGACCCATCTCTGGTCCTCGGTGTGACGGCTGTTTTTGCTGTTGTTGGTGTTGCTGCTGTTGTTGTTGGAGGTGGAGCTGGTGCATTCGCTGCATCTGTTCCATCTGCTGAATCTGTTGTTGCTGTTGCTGGAGGTCTTGCATATCACCGTTCCGTTGAGTAGTGCTTTGATCAGTGTGTCGCTCCTCCCCGATACTCGAGAGTTGGTCTAGGTCGGCACCGTTTCGCAAAGCGCCGGCTAACTTCGACCTGTGCTGGCCAAATCTGGTGCTTGGGGTTGGTATCCCTGCACTCGTTCTGGGTGTCAGCGAGTGATCAGGCGGGAACGAGCTTGGACTGACAAGTCATTGGGTCCTCCGGTCCGGGTCGCGTTGTAAGAAGACTGCCGGGAATGACCTCTGCCGTTTCGATTCCCATTCACGGGAAAGCTGGGGTATCGATCCCCACTGTTGACGTGACCAGTACTAGTGTGATAATTGAAATTGGCCATCAAGCTTTGTCGTCGCGAGACGGTACGCTTGGAACGGGCCCGTGGGTCTGGTAGCGGCTTATCGGTGTGGGTATGAATCGAGCTGCCAGTCACGGGAACGGAGGTATGCACAGTCCTCGTTGGAGCACCCGACAACATGGATTGAAGCTTGGGATCGTTCTCGACGCGATCGAGGAAAGACCCAGGATCGGGAGATTGAGTCGGGACCGATAGAGAGTGGGCTCGCGGGTGATCTTCTTCCCGATGATGAGTCCTGCTAGGAGCCGGTTGAGAGTGCTGCGTAGTAGGAGCAAAGGCGCTCGTGGCTTGACCATGACCAGTAGAATGGGGCATGAGACCAAACATTGGATGTGATTGAGTCGGCTGACCGAAGCCATGAGGATGAATGTTGGCTTGATTGGACTGTGTTCCCATCTGCTGTATCGACGGATCTGCAATGTGAGAAGGCTGACCCGGTACTTGACCATGTGTAGTAGCGGGAGGCCTCATCTGGTTCGAGGGAAAAGTAGGTGCCTGCTGATTCGGATGCTGTGGCTGCTGTGACTGTTGTTGGTTGTGAACCGGATGCTGCATCGAGGGACCTGGGCCATACTGGTGCTGATCTTGCTGCCCTTCGGGAGCAGTCGGGCCCAGAGCTCCATGACTTTGGCCGGGAGTGTGTCGGAGAACAGTATCAGGAACGGATTGTATCGGATCGACTGGGATTGGAGGTGATTGTCCCATCCATCTGCCTGCCTCTGCCCATGCCTGAGGTCAGCGGGACATATGTAGTGTAAATTTACCTCTTCTCGGCCTTGAACCCTTCCTTGTTCCTTTGCTTTTCGCACTTCTAGAGCAGTGTTATACTCGTTTAGCCTGGTGTCAGCTCGGTCTTTGGGTATAAAAACCGGGATCTCACGAGTGCTTGGCTTCCTCAAACGCTCGCATCAGTCGTCGCTTCTCCTCTTCGTTTCTCTTTCCTTCGTCTCGAGCTCGTCTCAAGGCTCTGACTGCACCAGACAGCTCATGGCGGTAGTCCCTCATATCATCAAGTCGCTGTTGGGCTTGTCGTTCGAGCTGGGTTCGCGCAACTCGCTCAGCTATCAAAGTTGCCTGCAAGTCCCTCATTTGAGCTTCGGAAGCCTCGAGACGGGCCATAGTTGTGACGAGAGTCGGGTCGGCTTGTTGGGACATGAGTCGATTACGCATGGCCTGCATATTGCTGACGCTAGCATCAGCATTCAGTGCACCGTGGAGAGGATGACCTACTTTGTCCCATTCCACTGACTGGGCCCCATGGTCATCTGCTCGAAGTATTCGTCCTCTGGAGGAGGTGATCGACGAGTATCTTGACCAGGAGTACCATACGACTCGTAGCCGTCTGCCGGATTGACTTCGCCCTCTCCAGGATCGACATTGGTTTCATCACGCCTGGAGCGGGGTGCTTGTCGATACATGCTGACTGAGTCGTGGGGATGTATTTCCGCGATAGGAGGGAGATGGTCTGCTTCTTCGTCGAATGGCGATGGCTGGTGCTCGGGCTGCTGTTGATTGTTTTGCGGATGTTGCTGCTGACGGTAGTCGGGATAAAGGGGCGGGACGTTTTGAGGATAGTATTGAGATATGCGATTAATCGAATCCGAGGACTGATGTAAACCAAGTGTTCGAAGACGCATGTTGAGAGCAGAGAGGCTGCTGGCTTTAGTACTATGCCTCGCGGAAAGGGGCCAACACGACTTACTCTAAATCGTTATTGTCCATCGGAGACTGACCGGAGGCATCGGCCATGCCTGTTTGGTGTGACCCCTGGAAGGGTACGTTGTATGAATAAGGGTTTGTTGTATTCGGATCCAGCATGATGGGATTATGTCCTGCCATTATTATTGTTGTGAGGGTGTACAAAAAGGTCAGTGTAAGATAGTGAACAGAAGATGCGGAGTAGTATCAGTCTAGACAAAAGAGCGTTGACGGTCGAAAGGAGGTATCAAAGGGGGGTCCTTTCCACTCCATCCCCTCTTTTGGACCTTTGATTAACATACTCCTTTGTTCCCCTGTTGCCAACAAACGGATGTGGAAGAGTTACAAGGGAAAGAGTGTGTGTATCTGTATGTGCCATACAGCAGGACGGAACCAATTCTACACCACTGCACCTCCACCGCAAGGCTAGACCACCACCCTCCCAGCTAGCATCTTTACCCACCTTGACTACACCATCACATGCACGTCATAGATATGCCAAACGACAAATACAGCGTCATCCTCCCGACTTATAATGAGAGGCGCAACCTCCCTATCATCATATGGCTTCTAGCCAAGACGTTCTCGGAGCAGTACGCCCTCTTGACTGCTGCTTGAAGCGCCAAGTTGACATTATAGCTCGCTGGATTGGGAGGTCATCATTGTCGATGATGCAAGCCCGGACGGCACACAGGAGGTTGCCAAGCAGCTCGCAGGGATCTATGGCGAGGATCGTGTCGTAAGTGACCAGTGCTCCGTAGCTGACGGCAGCTGCTTCGACCTCGGGCAGGCAAGCTCGGACTAGGGTAAGTGAGCTTTACAGGCAACACTGATCACCAGTACTGCATACGTCCATGGACTCACCTTCTGTACCGGTACTTTCGCTATCATCATGGACGCCGACTTCTCACATCATGTACGTGCCTCATAACGATACAGCTGACAAGCAGCCCAAGTTCATTCCCGCCATGATCAAGCAGCAGCGTACACATGGACTCGATATAGTCACTGGGACCCGTTATGCTTCAGCCACCACTCCCTCTTCATCCGCATCGGTCACTCCCGGAGGTGTATACGGCTGGGACCTCAAGCGAAAGCTCGTCTCTCGAGGTGCAAACTACCTCGCCGACACGGTTCTCAGCCCTGGTGTATCCGACTTGACTGGATCGTTCAGGTATATCATTCTAGCAGACTTTCCGCTGATATCAGACTATATCGACTGCCGGTTCTTCGTGACATCATATCTCGCTGTACATCAAAAGGTTACGTCTTCCAGATGGAAATTATCGTCCGAGCCCGCGCTTTGGGATATACCGTTGGAGAAGTCCCAATCACATTCGTGGACCGTATATTCGGAGAGAGCAAGTTGGGAGGTGACGAGATTGTGCAGTACGCCCGGGGAGTCTTTTCGCTCTGGTGGACGGTGTAGACATGCCTACGTAGAAAATTGTGACTACTGCCTATTGTACATTACTATCATTCAAGAAGCTACAGGACAACATATCACGTTACTTCACTAGAACTTACAGCCCTTTATCATTATTTCGATCCTACACTACTATACCCAGATCCCTGACCTCGACTCCCAAGCCTCTCTCCATCCCCGGAACCCTAGGCTCCGATGCCAACCCCCTGTGTTCGGCGCCCGACCCCCGGGGTTCGACGCCCAGACCCCTGCTTCCCATCGGCTCAACTGCCTTCCACGACCATTTGCTGTGCATGCTATCGTCTGATCCCCTTCTTCTCACTGCTCGTACACTGGCGTCCTTGTCCATTCTCGGTTTCCCACTCTGTCCGGATGGCGGATACATCACTGAGCCCTTATCTCCAGTATCAGCTGCGAAGGTCACACTCGGCGAGGCAGCCGCTAATGGTCTTCGAGGAGGTTGCATCGGTAGCGTCGCGCTAGCAAGAGTCGGGGTAGATCCGGAGGCGTTGATGGTCGAGCCGGCAAGAGTGAATGTCGAAGCGTTATCGGCAGGAACATCTGAAGGGTGAGGATTGCTGTGTTGTAGTACGCGACCCAAGAGGGGCTGTGCGATGTGACCAAGTTGTGGGCTTGAATCGTAGCTCATGGTTGTTGGTTTTGTCGATTTCGTGTTCAGGGATGCGTCCGACGTAGAATTACGTTTCGGTGTTTTGGGCGACAGAAGCGAGACTGAAGCTGCGTTGGAAGCGGTGCGTGAAAGTGCGTTGGAATGTGAAGGCGATCCTGAGTGGCTAGGTGGTATCGGTCTCGTACTGGCATTATCGTCTACTTCTGTCTGACGGGACATCTGCGAGTCGGACCGTGACATGAAGCTCGATTCGACAGCAGAGCGCGGTCTCTGCATCGCCATAGAGGGATAAGGGTTGTTCTTGACTCTTGTCTGATGCAGTTTGATTTGCTCCGTTTCGTGGGCGGTCGTCGGATGTGGTCCTAATTCTCCTGCCTTCCTGTTGCCCAGCTTACGCGATAGCCAGTCCAGCAGCGGTTTGCCTTTATTGTCCTTCTTCGTGTGGGGATGATGGGCGCTAGCGTACGCCTCTGCCTGACTTGCTGGCGGCATTGCGCTGACGAGTATAAGAATTGAAGGAACTGGCAAATCAACAGCTTGTCGCGGCTATGTGCCTGATGGTAGATGGTGGCAAGACCGTCGGTCAGGTTGATGGGCCCACACAACGACTGGTCAAAGACACAGACATGGGCAAGTCAGCCCGCCCCTTGGTCCGATGAGATGGCTCCACGACGCATGCATTCATTCATGCATGTATGCCTTAGCTTTACCTTGACTGAGATACTGGATGTGAAACTGATTTCCCCCCTTTAGAGCCACGTGACAATAGTGTTGCCCTGAAACTGAGCATTCAGCCGTAGCTGTCACCGTCATTCAATACATCTCATTATACCCAAACATTCACCTCGAGATTACATCACACGCTCTTTCACGGATGCCGTCCTCTTCCTATGCACCTCTCGCCGACGAGGTCAATCCTCCATTCAGTAAAAGCACACCCGCGCCTATTGTCACGCGCTCGGGCACAATCACCTACCGACAGGAAGATGAACGCGACCTGGGTGAAATGCCTCGCTTTTCGCGGTACGATAAAGGAAAGGGCAAGGAGAGGGCGTGGGATGTAGAACAAGGGCAAGAAGTCATGCAAGAGTCTTCGTCCTATCCACCCATTAGTTCGGAAGAGGAGGACGAGAGGCGCATACAAGCCGTAAGTTGACTGTCTTACATCAGGTCGCTGACGCCAGAACCTCGCCCGCTTGGCTGCTCGTGATCAAGCTGAACGCAAAGTACGATCCTCAAGGATATTCCCTCGCCCAACATCGTTACGGCCAGATACGCATCATGATGGTTGGGTCAACGGAGGAGTAAGTGTTTGCCAAGTGACGTAGCTGAAACAAGGTTCCGTATGGTTCGCCCAGACAATTAACAGTCAAACCGCCCGACCGATCAGGCGCAACGTCACCTGCGACACCCACATCACCTTCCAGCGCCGCAATGGGGCTCATGAACGGTCATGCACGTCTATCCACATCGTCACCTATTGAATTACACGATGATCAGAACAAGTCGTCAAACAAATACGCCAATCCATTCGTGCACCGCTCATCTGCTTCCATACAGACCGATTCGAATTCACCCGACCCCGGGTTTGATTACGCGGGACCCACATGGAGAGGAGGAGCTGCTGCTGCGGAAGAGGGCAATGCCAATGGCAACGATAATGGAGAACAGAGTCGTCTACGGAAAGTCTTGCCTGATAAATGGTGGAAAGCTCTCTGCGCTTGGGGTTCGGATCTGGATGGAGGACACGAGAACCAGGATGATGGAGGACAGGCTGGACGAACGAATCCGTTTGAATGATTATACATTTTCTCGTTACACTACATACACGCCATTGAGTTGTCATATAATGCATAGCTGCCTCGATGTATTTCCTCGTTACTCAATGGAACTCTAGGAGACTATGCATTACGAACCTGTATCTACCTCATACAACAGGTTGACGGAATCAAATTAGACCGTCGCAGTTGACCGGTCAGTGATGACCTGCATCAGCCATTACTACCACCTTCTTTGTCTACTCAGTCACATTCTACAGCGACAGTATATAGCACGGAAACGCTATCACTATCGATCATGTCAGCAGCTATGGACGTAGACCAGCCTGTGGGAGACAAGAAACAGCGTTTCGAGGTGAAAAAGGTAAGCTCAGACCGTCGTTCATGCTTCCTGGGGCTGATCATCAGTGGAATGCCGTAGCTTTATGGGCATGGGGTATGTGATAGTCAAGAGATATTCACTAATCTTAGATATCGTGGTCGACAACTGTGCTATCTGCAGAAATCATATCATGGATCTTTGTAAGTTGGAATCTGGATACCTGATGCTGACGAATAGGTATCGAATGTCAGGCAAATCAAGGAGCAGAGAGTGAAGGTGAGTGAAGATTTCTGAGGATCGGTGTATATGCTGATGGAAAGGATGTACAGTAGCATGGGGAATGTGCAATGTAAGCGGCCCACTGCATGTGTGAGAAAGCTGATTAGCAGCACGCTTTCCACTTCCACTGTATATCCCGATGGCTCAAGACCCGACATGGTAGGTCGTCTTCTATTTTCCTCAGAACTGGCTAATATCAGTGTGCCCGCTCGATAAGTATGTGCATTGCTGGTCCAATACTGACGTGTAGCCGAGAATGGGAACTACAGAAATACGGAAAGTAACGATTGTACCCGGCGATCGATCTCAAGATGGGGTGGGAATACCAGGCGTCACTGAACGCACTGTACAAGTAGAACTTCACGACTGGACGCATGTATACATAAGACTCTTATATCGGTGTTTTGCTAGGTTGCTTGATTACTTTTGCTTTGGAGGCTTGAATATCCAATCGCCTGGTACTGTTGCTCCATTCCTCCTTTCCGAATCTCCCTTCTTCACGCTCGACATCGACGCCTAAAGCCCTCACACTGTCCTGCAGCGCTTCGCATATTCGTATACGAAAGTCTCTCTCAGTCGCATCTGCGTTTGGGTCTCGCACTGCCCCTTCTGTCGAGCCTTCTTGCGTTTCCAGTCCACTCACTCCCCTGTGTTTCGCCGAAACTCGTTTCCATTCTTCCACCAAAGGCTGTATCTTCGATGTCAGAGATGATCCGATGGTGATGCTGACATTCCCTCCTGCTCTAGGCACCGGTCGAGGCCATCCTCTTGTCTCTGGCATGAGGGTATCGAAACGCGATATCCACATCGGTATGATCTCGGGCATATCCTCGGCTTCCATAATGATACGGGCACTGATCTTAGCTCCTATTTGGATGATCTTGACTCACACGCCCCATTTGAACCGTACAAGACCGCCTTCTGGGTTTATAGTGATTTGGTTGATCTTGCCCTCGGGAAATATGTGTATCTACCATTAGCCCAGCGCTCAACACATGTTGACATACCCATTCCCCGTCTTCCAATAGCTTTATGGCCTTGTCGACTGCTGGCTGAAATATACCTCCTCCTCGAATTGTGTCTATCACTTGACCATTGTCGAAGAATCGAGAGAATAGACGATTCGTAAACATAATATCCGCCGCTGCTCATCAGCTGGATCTGCCTAGCGTGACCCACCTCCCAGTGTCCACCGGTTCATCCTCGATACTCTCGATGGTCCTGCCAATGGAAGGTAGTGAGAATTAGGCAGCATACTCCACATCTACTATCAGCAATCACACGGAAAGCCTGTTCCAGGTACATACGAGAGGATCGTCAACGACGGAATTGTGATTGCAGACTACCTCATCAGCGAGACCAAACTCCCCCACTCACTAGTAACTATTCCCCTCCTTCTCGATCTCGGTGCCTCCTGAGCATTCTCCACCATTTTCCCTTTGCCTTTTCTCCATGACAACTCCAGATCCGGCTCCTTCAAGGCATTCAACAAAATAGGTAGACCGCGAACATCGAATCGCTTCGCAAGCCATTTTACCACCAGTTTCGAGCCTAATCCTATACTGGACAAGGTCAAGGCTGAACCCAGTGTCCTCCCCATGCCAGTCCCAGGTGAGCTTTAGTGTGAGAAATGCGTCTTGTGTTATGCAGTAAACCAACCAACTTTTTGGAATTCCAGTAGTTGGTCGTCGTGCCTGACAATCCTAAACGTTCTTATGGCAGTGGGCATTACATGCTATACAACAGCGTAGCGAACGTCGCGACTCTAATTTACATCCTTAGTCCCTCAGATACTGGGCCCAGTCGTGTATACGATCGAACACTACCGTCAAATACGACGTGTCATTCAACAAGACTTCAAATTGCTTGATAGCATCTTCTTCACTCAGATCCAGCATGAATTTCTCTTGGACCTAAAAATCAGACCTGTCGTTAGCTGTGCACTCACCTTCCAGACAGCCTTGTCCGGCTCAAGTTGTATATCCTGTATCCCAGCATTCACCATCAGAGCGAACAAGTTGAGAATCAGATTCGCATTCTTCCTTAGACCGATGAAAGCCGTATAGCATAGTGATTGGAATCGGGCATAGTGGGATGAACCACTGCCGCCCATGGCATCAACCATTTCCTTACAGACTTTCACAGGTGGTGGATAAGGTTTGGGATCGCGGCCGAGGATGTATCCAAAATCGACATGGAAGAAATGCCCTGGTATCAGTCTTGACTATCACGCGAACATACCGTCAGGAGCAAGCATCAAGTTATCTAGATGCCGATCACCGACACCCAGCACGTATGTCAGGACCGAGTAGCCAGCTACCATCAGCATCTAGTCCGTTGGGCTTGACCTACCACACGACCGAACAAAAGTGTCCAGCACTCCTGCCTCAATTCCGTACGAGCCCAGAGCACCATCATCGGCATGCTCGATCCGGAGGTAATTTTGCAGATTCCCATGCTCCGCCACGATAGCAGCGAGACTCTTGCTAGGTACGAATTGAATCATTCCTTCGGTCGTCGAAGTTGCCAAAGCACTATATGGACTAGCCAATGCACTCGTCGGACTGAGGCGTAGATCAAGATTCTCCTTACGCAGCAGCCTATCCATAAGGGTGAAGAGCTGGATAACGAGCTGGTCCTGTCGCAGGTCATCGCCATTCTTGAATATCACAGGATAATCTGGGGTAATTATGATCTCCTCTGATTCCATTTCGGTCGTCTCGAACCAGAGTAGTAGTGGATAGAGATTGGATTTGAAGACCGATGATTTCTCAGCGGCAATTGAAGTGACGGCTATACGAGCATCGAGAGGAAGAGGAAGTGGCGCAGGTAGAGGTGATAGATTGTTTTTGCTGTCCCCGATGAAGTGACGAAGTTTTTCAATTTTCTTCGATCGGCCGTCTTTAGAACCGCGAATTTCCTTGGCTCGCACCGACAATAGCTCCACCAGTTCACCCTGGCGCCTGAGTATATCTCGCTCTGCGATGCCTTTCTCGGTCTAATGTCAGTCGATGTTCACGATCTAGACTCACCTCTGAAAGCTTCTGCATGAAGCGGAAAGCAACCTTGGCATATGCCTTGCCGACTGATGACCGGGTATCGCACTCGATCATGAGGTACCAGTGAAAGCTCGTGCCCAGGAGCGGGTTGGCAACACTTCGATCGATGAGGAATTGTGACAACCCGCTGTCATCCTCCTCGATGACTTTACGTTTCTTGCGCGACTCGACGCCATTTTCGAACCGAAGTGCTTGAACCAGCTGCAAAAGATACAATAGAAGCTCCTGTCTTGTTAGCATCCGTCTTCTACTTGAGACTCACATCGTCATCCGCTCGCTCCAACCGCGTGACAGCGAAGGCCCGAACTCGCTTGTCGGTGAATCCAGGCCCGAGGAGTTCGAGCGCATCATCGACTCCGACTTCTTGTCCCCACAGCGGGAGTAGTTTCTCGACGGCCTGTTTACTTTCGACCGGATCGGTCCAAGTAACACATTTGAGAAATTTTGTGAGTGATCTAGGTGAACGAGAGAGGGAATATCGGAATTTCCAGAGAAGGTCCTTGTCAAGGGCAGAGAGTGATGCTGTCGGGGGAAGTCTGAATATTTCCTAATCTCAGCCCCTGAGACCTTCAGATCACTCACGTTCAGGCGATCACGATCAACGGGTCCCGGCTTAAGATCTTTGCCCTCGTCCCCCAATCTCTGACTACGTAGAAGCTTTCGGTGTTTGGTCTCTATCGGATTGTCACGCCAAGCATCCGGGTCATGTGCTCGCCACAGGTGTGGATCTGTCGAGAGCATATTTGGCGGTATCCCAGAAAGGGTGGGAGGTGGGTTATTAGGTGTAAGTAAGGGAATAGGCGGTTGAGGAATTTGTCCTTCCTTGCAATCAGCTCAATCTCGATTCTCGCGCGAGAAACCGTACCTGTTCTGAGAAGACCACTGGGAAGTCGAACCTCGGTAGATCTACATACAAGTAGACCCGGTCTGAATGTGCGCTCTCCCGCTGATGGACCTGTTCAATCTGCCTGAAGGCCAGTCGATCGAGCCAGTCCACTTTGGGGATATCCCCTCGTTCATGATCTTTCATCAACTGTAACGTCAGCTCGATTGATCGAAATGACTCACCTCCTCCAGTCGTCCCATCTCGTCTGCGTCTTCAGGTGACTCGCTTGGGGTAGAGGTATTGACGGATGGGTCTGCCTCTCTATCGCGATGTATGCGCAGACGCTGTTGCCCCCGTTTCAGTGTCCTACCATAAGCTCTTTTTCCCTGAGGACGTACCTCTTAGATGTAAACAGGCTCATTGTTGACCCCCCGACCGGGACAGGTCTTCCTGGTCCTCGGACATCCCATATAGTGAAAGACAGTTGCGAAGAGAGAAGCAGCGCATTGTACGGAATAGGCAGTGTGATGACGTGATTCCATGTGTATGACTTGTTGAATTCCTTCCAAGGTGTTCTGAAAGGCATGGTGTATTCTTTACCATCTGTCCAGAGCTGGCAGCTGATGTACAGGTCCGAGAGACCACTGATGTCAGCTATATAGGTCAGAAGCATGGACTTACCCATTCGATGGACCTGCATGTGGTAATGTGCGATCATCTAGGGCATCTGTATACGATTGTCGGGGTATTCGGCCTTCCAGTGATGTGCTACAAGTCAGGACCGCTTCTTGATGGCAGTTTAAGGGGATAAACATACATTTTAACTGTTACATGCGGCTTGAGATCGCACAGTCTTGCGAAGGAGTAGTCCTTGTCCCTTGCTGCTTCGCCCTGCATGTTTCACGGGGCTACCTGTGGTGTACTAGCGGCTCATTTGGCTGTGAATAAGAGCATGATAGAGGGTATATCGTCACTCCGGCGGAGACTGGCAACATGATACGGAGATGCAAGTGTATCTCCGTTTCCTCTTGGGTCCGTTCCTGGCTCTTGATTTTATCGGATGCTCTCTAAAGTCTATACACCTATACCCAATTCTCAACCAACATGGCAGGCTCACAGCTTACCCAGCTCAAGTCGGCATTGACGACCGCTGGTCTAGGCCGCAAATCATTCTCGAAAAAGGAGAAAAAGGCATTCAAAAAGGGCGGCGCTCGAGAGACGGATCGGGCAAAGACATTACAAAAGCTGGAGGATATCAAGCGTGGATTGAACAAATTTGATCATACTGAAACCAAGGTGAGCCGAATCCAGCTGGTCGAACCATCAGCTGACAATCAGCTCAAACATGATGTTGGTGGAAGACAGCTCAAAGGAGTTTCTGGTAATCCTAGTGCGGCAAAACAGGCTGGTCTCGAGAAACGAAAAGCCCAACTTCTCACCGAGCATCAGTCGCGAGATCACAGAGGAACATTTCAAGATCGACGTTTCGGTGAAGCCGATCCCAATATGACTCTGGAAGACCGGATGTTGGAACGTTATACGCGAGAACGACAACGAGGTCAAGGCAAAAAGGGTCTGTTCAACCTGGAAGAAGGCGATGATGATTTGGATGATTTGGATGATGGCAATGCACTGGGTGGATTAACGCATGGCGGAAGAAGTGTATTGGATCTACCTGGGGATGACTTCATGTTACAGGGTCTGGATGATCCTGATGACCCGGAAGAGAAGCATATCGATAGGCGGACCGTTCAGAGAAATCACTTTGGTGGATTCCAAGAAAAGCCTGAGGATGAGGAAGAACTGGTCAATCTTCATTGCTCCCATGAGAGATTGATACTGATTCTTAGCCCGAAAGGAAAAAGTCGAAACAGGAAGTCATGGCGGAAGTCATGGCCAAGAGCAAAAGCTACAAGGCTGAACGACAACACCAAAACGATCTTGATGCGGATCTACGTGATGAGCTGGATGACGATATCAATGATCTTCGAGCATTACTTAATGAAGCACCAGCTGAAGAAGTCAGTTTCCGACGACAACCGGTCTCTGGCAAAGACGACGCTGAATATGGGCAATTCGTAAGGGAGCTTGCTTTCGAAGCTAGGGCAAAACCCAAAGATCGAACCAAGACCGAGGATGAGCTTGCCATCGAGGAGAAGGAACGATTGGAGAAGGCGGAAGCTAAGCGATTACGCCGAATGAGAGGTGAGGAGAGTGAGGATGAGGATAGTAGGAGCAAGAAGCGGAAGGTGGATGATAGGAGAGAGGCCGATGATCTTGGAGATGATTTCCTTGACGAGGATGAGGAAGATCTCCTGGGACCTGGACTGACACGGGAGAGTCTCGAGAAAATGGGCGCCGACAAGGCTGCCGCCGCTGTGGACGAAGATGACGAAGAGGGTGACGATAGTGACGAGGACGACGAAGAAGGGGACGAGGAGGACGGCAGTGATGTTGAGGATGACGATGACGACGACGAGGAGGAGCCAAGTGACATGGAGGACCTCGATGAGGAGTCAGATCTCGCCTCGGCGGATGGAGAAATCGATCTAGTCAAGAAAAGGAAGCGTTCCTCAGCCAAGAAGACCACCGAAATCCCGTACACATTCATCTGCCCCACCACCATTGACGAATTCGAGGATATTATGGAACCTTTGGATGATTCTGCCATCCCCACCGTTGTACAGCGCATACGTGCCATTCATCACCCAAGTCTAGCTCAGGGCAACAAGGAGAAACTCCAGGTGAGCTACCGACGAAGCATAAGTATGCGTAGCTGATAACCAGGAATTCTTCGGTGTCTTGCTGGATTATACCTTGGTTCTGGCCTCACGCCCAGCTCCCGCATTTTCTGCAATCTCTTCCCTCGTCCCACATCTGGTCGCGCTCGTGAAGATGAATCCCATCACTGCTGCTGGTCACTTTATTGGTAAAGTCACATTGATGCAGAAGAACCTCGCACGAGGGCTAGCTCGAGGTGTAACAAGGCTCGACTCGAAAACATATCCTGGTGCACCCGAGCTGGTGATCCTGCGTCTGGTTGGATCGCTATGGTCGACAAGTGATTTCTCACATCCAGTGGTTGCCCCTACCATACTCTTGATGGGACAATACCTTAGCCATGGAAGGATCAGGAAGACGTCAGATATTGCGTCTGGTTTAATGATCTGTTCATTGCTGGTTCAGGTATGTAAATTACACGCTGGAACTGGGTAGAGCTGATTTTCAGTTCGAGTCCGAGTCTAAGAGGACCCTCCCAGAGACTATCAATTTCCTCGCTGGATCAGTTATCGCCCTACTGCCACGTCGAAAGGATAGCCCATCGACTCCGTTCCCAGATTTGGTAGCTACGGCCGCGTCCAGCACCTTGCATCTCACCACAACCGCTGTCCCTGCAGACTTGGCAGATCTTGCCACTATGCTATCGACCAACAACGATCAATCCAAGGCTGACTTGCTGTCGACTTCTCTACGCCTGATCGAGACTGTCGCGGCTTTATACTCGTCGTCACCAGCTTTCATTGAGGGCTTCCAGCCGATGCTTCAGGTTCTCCAGTCCTCGAGGACCGCCAAGCTATCTGACGTCATGAAGGTAGGAGCAGCGTTCTGTATACGTTGTCTATGCTGACTTTCAGCTACGCGTCTCCAGCACCACCAAGACTCTCGCGCGCATGCTCAACCTCGCCATTACGTCTCGACAACCCCTCGCTCTTCAATCTCACAAGCCTGTACCCATCGCAAGTCACGCACCCAAATTCGAAGAGGGCTACCAGCCCGGCAAGCGTTACGACCCCGATGCCGAGCGAAACGCAACAAGCAAGCTCAAGGCGCAGTACAAGCAAGAGCGAAAGGGAGCCATTCGAGAACTGCGCAAGGACAATCGATTCTTGGCTGGCGAAAAGGCCAAAGATCAAGCCGAGAAGGATCGCGAGTACAACGCCAAGATGCGTCGTGCAGAGGGATCTATTACTGTGGAGCGAGCGGAAGAGAAGGAGATGGAGAGAGAGAAAGCTCGAGAGAAGAGGAGAGCTGGCCGTGGATGAGATTCGTAATTTGCATAATCATACTATATACTGTATTTACACTCCCCCACAATGCGTCTACTTCACTTTGCCTCGTACAGACTTCCTGAACCAAACACGCCTCTCGGCCCAGCAGTCTTGACCCTTGCTCGATTCATGATCCCACTCGTCGGCTTACTACCTCGCTCTTGTCCACAGTGTTCACATGCTGCGACAATCTCGTGACCCAGACTCGCCGCCTCAAGTGCTAGTCTGAGCTCTCTGACTTGTGCTTCGAGCTCATACACTTGAAGCTGATGAGCCTTTTTGGAATTCGCCAGTCGATTCTCGACATCCGCTACGGCCACGCGATAAGTGTCGATGTCATCATTCTGGGCTGTGCTCGTGAGTGTCGACAAGGAGGGCGAGGCATGCGGACTTGCGATGGCAAAGTATTGATCGGGGAGGTGACGCGAGATGTTCATTGATACCGGACGTAGTTGTAAGAGAGGTTGTTGTAGATTCGTTTTAGCTGTCGACGACTCCTGGCTTGAACTCCCTTCGTTATGGGAAAAGGTGCGATATTCCGAGTCGATCTGCGAGGTTGGCATTGACCGATCAGCAGCATCAGGCGAAGCGGGCATGTCCCGTCTGTCCTGGGTCCGTTTTGTTTTAGGTGTTTTATTGAGGAATT
>Ga0265798_10002149_pt1 | contig 29362 bp, 27 predicted proteins | sample P3T30metagenome_FD_192430 | JGI IMG/M metagenome (GOLD analysis project Ga0265798, IMG submission 192430) | Plant litter microbial communities from East Loma Ridge, Irvine, California - P3 T30 | ecosystem: Environmental > Terrestrial > Plant litter > Unclassified | place: USA: California...
TTATCTGTTAATACACAGAATATTACAGGCACATCAGTAAGTACATTAAGGTCTTTTATACCCTGCGATACTGCCTCGCATACAAAGTCGAAGTGTTTGGTTTCGCCCTGTATAACACTGCCTATAGCTATAACAGCATCTACATTTTGAGAGGCGATCATTTTTTTTGCGGCGTATACCAGCTCAAAACTGCCCGGCACACTCCAGCTAACTATATTATCCTCAGGCACATGGTTCTCCAAAAGCGTTTCAATAGCACCTTTGTAAAGACCCGAAGTTATGTTCTCGTTCCACTCTGAAACAACAATCCCAAACCGAAAATCTTTCGCGTTTGGGATTGTGTTTTTATCGTAATCTGATAAGTTTTTATTAACTGTAGCCATTACTCAAGCATTGCAATGTAAGAATCTATCAATACACCTTCCTGAGAAGTGCTGAATTTTTCCTTAATTTCTTTAAAGTATTTAAGAGCCTCCGGTTTTTTGTTAAGATCTAAAGCAAGCTGGCCTGCTTTAAACAAAAAGCGTGGCGCTGTAAGTGCATTATTTGAAACTTTAGCAGCCTCATCATAAAACTTAAGAGCCTCTTCTTTATTAGCCGGTGTACCAAGCTGAACAAAAGCATCGCCTTTAGCACCTGTAGCCCAAGCTTTTAAAACCTCATCATCAGTTTTAAATTCTTCAAGGTGCTTTACAGCCTCTTTGTATTTACCGGTATTAAGGTAAGCAGTACCGGCGCAATACTCTGCAAGGTTAGCAGCGTCTGTACCCGGATATTTATCTATAATAGCTAAAAAGCCATATTTACCCTCGCCACCGTTAAGGGCAAGATTGTAAAGTGAATCGTTTGCAGTTTGAGCGTTAACAGCCTGTGTAAGATACTGTTCTGCCTGAAACATTTCGTTAGCAGCCTCATCTTCTTTAGGAGCTACTACAAATTTATCGTAAAATAAATATCCAATAGTTAAAAGTGCAAGAACACCAACTACTATAAAAATAGGCTTTTGGTTTTTAGCTACCCATTCCTCAGTTCTTGAGGCACCTTCATCAAGTGAATTAAAAACCTCTGCTGTAGTACTCTTTCCGTCAAACGTTTCCTCAATAGGTTCTGCAGGTAGTACATCTTTTGGTTCTTCCGGTTTAGGAGCTTTATATCCTCTTTTATTATATGTTGCCATTTAATTTATTTTAGTGAGCGCAAAAATAAAATTTTTATTGAATAATAAAATATCTTTTTGTCGTTATTTTTCAATAATTTGCAGCTTCTTTAAAAATACACCTTTATTTGTAGAAGGTTTTCATACTCAGGGCCATTTAAAATGCACTTAAAGAATTTATCGCTCATCAATTACAAAAACATTGCCGAGGCCAATTATGAATTTGACCCTAAGATAAATTGTTTTGTAGGAAAAAACGGCATTGGCAAGACAAATGTGCTTGATGCTATTTATCATTTGGCTTATGGCAAGAGTTATTTTAACCCCCTTGCGCTGCAAAATATCAAACATGGTGAAGAGTTTTTTGTGATAGATGGTACTTTTGAAAAAGACGGCCGTACCGAGCAGGTGGTGTGCAGCCTTAAAAAAGGGCTTAAAAAAGTAATGAAACGCAACGGCAAGGCTTACGATAAATTTTCTGAACACATTGGTTTTATACCCCTTGTTATCATATCCCCTTCTGATAACGACCTTATAGTTGAAGGCAGCGAAACCCGCCGCAAATTTTTAGATACTGTTATATCTCAACTTGACCCGGCTTATCTGCAGGAACTTATCAATTACCAAAAAGTTGTTGCGCAGCGTAATGCCCTTTTAAAGTACTTCGCCCTTAATCATACTTTTGATCGCGACACACTACTTATATACAACGAACAGCTGGATGGCATGGCGCAGCATATTTTTGAAAAGCGCCGTGACTTTCTAAGCAGTTTTGTACCTATTTTTAATAAGCACCACCAAACCATTACTGATTCGGCTGAAAAAGTAAGCTTAGTGTATGACAGTCATTTACATGAAAAATCGTTAGCGATATTACTTGAAGAAAACCTTCAACGCGACCGTGTGCTGCAATACACCAGTGTTGGCATCCATAAAGATGACTTGCTTTTTGAAATTGATAGCCATCCTATAAAGAAATTTGGCTCGCAGGGTCAGCAAAAGTCGTTTTTGATAGCGCTTAAGCTTGCCCAGTTCGAATTTATAAAAAAACAGGGCGGGTTATTGCCCATTTTATTATTCGACGATGTTTTTGATAAGCTGGATGAAACGCGGGTATCTAAAATTGTACAAATGATAGATGACAAGGTTTTTGGGCAGATATTTATAAGCGATACCCACCCCGAACGCACCGAAGCCATAATCAAAACAACCCACCAGAGTTACAGGATTTTCAATATGTAATTTTTTGGGTGGTCAATTTGTTAATTTGTTGATGCGGTCATTCGTAATTTAAAATTCATAATTATCTTTAAACTATGATAACAACTACTACCCTTCAGTTTCTTGAAGACTTAAAAAACAATAACAACCGTGACTGGTTTCAGGCAAACCAGGATCGTTACGAAGACTATAAAAAAGATTACAGGGACACCGTTGACGAATTTCTTAACGAAATGAAGCCTCATGACGAAACCCTGGATCAGCTGGAGTTTAAAGATTGTTCGTACCGTATTAACCGCGACATCAGGTTTTCTAAAGATAAAACACCTTACAAAACCCATATGGGTATCTGGATGTGCGAAGGCAAAAAGAACACCAACCTTGCCGGCTATTACGTGCATGTAGAAAACGGAGCTGCTTTTGCTGCGGCAGGATTGTATTTTCCTGATGCTGCCGACCTAAAAAAGGTGCGCCGGGAAATTGATGGGTTTTACGAAGAACTTGAGCAAATTGTAGAAAACCCTGAATTTAAAAAAGTGTTTGGCAAGTTGGAAAGTACTGAGGAGAATACCCTTAAATCGTCGCCTAAAGATTTTGATAAAAACCACGCGGCTATAGAATTTCTTAAGCTTAAAAGTTTTATCGCCGTTACAAAGCTTACCAATAAAGACCTTACAAGCAAAAGCTTTGTAAAAGACACCACTAAAAAATTGGTAGTGGCGCAGCCGCTTATAGAATTTTTAAACCGCGCCCTTACTACAGAGTAAGCTTAATAGTTTATTTTTGCACGACAAACCAAACTTGTCCGCCTTTATGGAGATCCTTACCCAGTACCCGCTTAAAAACCATAATACTTTTGGCATCAGTGCTTTTGCTAAAGAGTTTATATCTGTTACCTCAACAAATGAGCTCGCTAAGGTTCTGAAAGAAAACCATGGTAAAAAATTGTTTATTTTAGGTGGCGGAAGTAATATGTTACTTACGCAGGATATAGATGCACTGGTTATTCAGGTAGGGCTTAAAGGTATAGATGTAGTTTGGCAGGACAATGAAAAGGTACATATTAAGGCCATGGCCGGAGAAAACTGGCACGAATTTGTACAATATTGCATTACGCACAATTTTGGCGGAATAGAAAACCTGTCGCTAATACCAGGTAATGTTGGCACCACCCCTATACAAAATATTGGCGCCTACGGCACAGAGATTAAAGACACCATGATAAGCTGCGAGGCTATGGATATTGCAACCGGCCAAATAGTAACATTTGCAAATAAAGATTGCGAATTTGCCTACCGCGAAAGCATTTTTAAAGGCAAACTAAAAGACAAGTACATTATCACATCGGTTACTTTCGGACTTACAAAAGTGAACCACGTAATAAACACCTCTTATGGCGATATCGCGGCAGAACTTACCAAACAGGGCGTTACCCTGCCCCCTACCATTAAACAGGTAGGAGATGCCATAACAGCGATCCGACAAAGCAAACTACCCAACCCTAAAGAACTGGGCAACAGTGGCAGTTTCTTTAAAAACCCTATAATTACCATTGAGCAGTTTGAAAGAGCTTATATCCTCCATCCACAAATGCCGCACTATACTTTAGATGATATGCATGTTAAAGTGCCCGCAGGCTGGCTTATAGAGCAATGCGGCTTTAAAGGCAAACGTTTTGGCGATGCGGGAGTTCATGAAAAACAGGCATTGGTACTGGTTAATTACGGTAACGCAACCGGCAAGGAGCTGCTTGACCTTTCTAAGAACATTCAAAAAACTGTGTTAGATACTTTTGGCATTGCCATAGAGGCAGAGGTTAATGTAATATAGAGGTTGGTTGTCTTTAAAATTAAGTTTCTAAAAAACTAAACAGCTATTACTAAACACTGAACACTTTTACCTAATTTTGCGCAAAAATTAAGAGCCTATATGCTTAACATTATTTTTTATGTTTTTGTTGCTATTGTAATTTTGCAAGGGGTTTATTATCTGGCAATTTACGGGAAATTTGCTTTTGCAAAACCGCAGGAAATTACCATTAAAAAATTGCCGGTATCGGTAATAGTATGCGCTAAAAACGATTCAGAGAACGTAAAGCGCCTTGTTCCGCTGCTTGCAGCACAAAATTATCCTGATTTTGAGCTGGTGCTTATAGATAATGCATCCAGCGATGATACACTTGATGTTCTTGAAGAATTTGAACAACAATACCCTAATATACGCCTGGTAAAAGTAGAGAACAACGAAGCTTTTTGGGGCAATAAAAAGTATGCGCTTACCCTCGGCATTAAAGCAGCCCGTAAAGAGTACCTGTTGTTTATAGATGCTAACTGTGTACCTAATTCAGCCAACTGGATTGCGCACATGGCATCGCAGTTTACCATGAGCAAAACTATAATACTTGGATATGCCGCTTATGAGAAAAAGAAAAACTCATTCCTAAACAAGATCATACGGTTTGATGGTTTGCTAACGGCTACGCAATATTTTGCATGGGCAAAATCAGGAAGGCCATTTAACGGCAATGGCCGCAACCTTGCCTATAAAAAAGAAGAATTCTTTAAGGTAAACGGTTACATTAACCACATGAAGATGCACATGGGCGAAGACTCCTTATTTATTAATGAGGTGGCTACCCCAAAAAACACCGCTATTTGCTACACACCGGAGAGCTTTACCTATCGCGAAAGTAAAAAATCATTTAAAGGCTGGATAAAAGAAAAAAGGAAGAAAACTTACACAGCAAGTTTTTTCCGCTCTTTCGATCAGTTACAAATAAAAGCCTTTTACGTATCACAATTAAGTTTTATTGTACTAGCAATAGTTTTGGCAGCCTTGCAGTTTAACTGGATGTTCCTGGTGCCTGTAATAATCTTACGTTATACAATAAGCTGGATAACTATGGCGCAAAGCGCTAAACGGCTTCATGAAAAAGATGCGGTGTACTGGTACCCTGTTATAGAAATTATTCTTATCTTCACACAGCTTTACGTAAACTGTACCAATTTGTTCTCAAAGCAAGCGCATTGGAAATAAACTCGCAACTTATACAAAAAAACATAGAAAAGGCAAAAATGGGCGACCAGGTTGCCTTTACTTTTTTATTAGATTTTTTTTGGAATGAAGTTTACGGCTTTATGCTTAAGCGCACCCAAAACGAAACGGATACCGAAGATATTGTTATAGAAACCTTTAGTAAAGCGTTTGACAGGATTGCTACTTATAATCCAGATTACGCCTTTAACACCTGGCTAATTGCCATAGCCAAAAATGTACATATAGACCTGCTGCGTAAAAAACGCTCCTCTTTATTTATTGAGATAACCGATGAAGAAGACAGCCGTGCCTATAATGTAGCCGATAGCTCCCCCTCTGCCGAAGATAACCTCATTAAAGAGCAAAACCTTTCGCGCCTTTTAGAATGCATAAAGCACCTTAAGCCACAATATCAGGAAGTAATACAATTACGGTATTTTCAGGAGCTAAGCTACCAGGAAATTGCAGACCAACTTGGCGAACCACTCAATAATGTAAAGGTTAAGCTTCTAAGAGCAAAAAAATTATTGCTTGAAATTATAACTAAAAAATAATATTTGGTCCATTTTAAAAGCATTTTTTACCGTTACTGAAGCAAAATCTTCAATTAACATTAATTTGAATAAAAATCATCATTACTCCTCTGAATTTCAACTTTTAGCACAATAAATTTTAAAGGAAATTTATCGTATTTTTCATACTATGCGCGCCTTCTAAATCGTTGTAGTGATATAGTCTTAGTACAAACCAAAAATCACCAACAATTATGTCAAAAGTCAGCGTTTTCGATCGTGCATGGATCGACTTAGTATTTGAAGGCCGTAACAAAAGTTATGGCGCCTATCAATTACGCCGTGAAAATTCTAAAACCACAATGCTTGCCCTCTTTTCGGGCATAGGCCTTATGGTTCTGTTTGCTGGCGTACCCACCATTATAAACTACCTTAGCCCCGCAACCGAAGTTGCAACAACATCTACCGATGATACTGGTGGTATTATAATAACACCCGCCGATTTTAAACCTCCAGTACACGATGAGCCGAAAGTACCCGAACCTAAAATACCGGAACCTCCTACTGAAGCAGCAGCGGCACCACCAAGCATTACACCTACAACAGAGTTAAAACCTATTGTAGCTACCAGCGAACCGGTAGAATTTTCAACAACTACCGACGATTTAAATACGGCACCACCGGCCGCCACAACTACAACAGGCAATAGCAGTGGTACTGTTAATATAGGGCCAAGTGGTACCGTGCCGGGTGGCACAGGAACAAATACCACGGGAACAGTTAGCGGCCCGGAAACAGTTGAAATTACAGTTGATGTTATGCCCCAGTTTCCCGGCGGTTTAGAACGTTTTTACTCTGAAGTTGGGAAAAGGTTCCGCACACCTGAAAATGATAGTGAGACTACTTTAAAAGTATATGTTTCATTTGTAGTAGAAAAAGACGGCAGCATGACCAACCTTAAAGTACTGCGCGACCCCTGCAACTGTATGGGTAAAGAGGCTTTGAGGGTTTTAAATTCAATTAAAACTAAGTGGGAGCCCGGCAAGAAAAAGGGCGTAGCAGTAAGAACTGCCTACAACCTGCCTATCACCGTGAACCTAAAATAGCAAACCGGCCCTCAATTGAGGGCCGGTTTTGTTTTATGGCAGTTTCAATAATAACAAAATAAGAAAAAATATACCATTTTTGGAAACCGTCCGTTTTAGCCTTGTATGCAAAATAAACCTTATCTTTGCACTCTAAAGTTTTTACTCTATGGAAACTGTATTAGATACATTAAAGCCGGTTGCTGCTAACGGGCTGCTTACTCAAAAACCAAAATGGCTTAGGGTTAAATTACCTACCGGCCAAAAATATACTGAACTGCGCGGACTTGTAGATAAATACAAGCTTAATACCATTTGTACATCGGGCAGTTGCCCTAATATGGGCGAATGTTGGGGTGAGGGTACTGCTACTTTTATGATACTGGGCAATACCTGTACCCGCTCTTGCGGCTTTTGCGGCGTTAAGACCGGAAGGCCGGAAACGGTTGACTGGGATGAACCCGAAAAAGTTGCCCGCTCTATTAAGATAATGAATATTAAGCATGCTGTTATTACGAGCGTAGACCGTGACGACCTTAAAGATATGGGCTCTATTATTTGGGGAGAAACGGTTAAGGCCATCCGCAGGATGAACCCAACCACTACCCTTGAAACACTTATCCCTGATTTTCAGGGTATTGAGCGCCATCTTGACCGTATTGTTGCTGTTGCCCCAGAGGTAGTTTCTCATAATATGGAAACCGTTAAAAGATTAACCCGCGAGGTACGTATACAGGCAAAATACGAGCGTAGTTTAGAGGTACTTAACTACCTTAAACAATCGGGCATCAACCGCACAAAAACCGGACTTATGCTTGGCCTTGGCGAAACCGAAGCTGAAGTATTGCAAACTATGGAAGACCTTAAAGGCGTTAACCTTGATGTACTTACTATTGGGCAGTACTTACAGCCAAGTAAAAAACACCTGCCGGTAAAAGAGTTTATAACTCCGGATCAGTTTAAAAAATACGAAACTATTGGCCTTGAAATGGGCTTTAGGCATGTGGAGAGCGGCGCATTGGTACGCTCGTCTTACAAAGCACAAAAGCATATCCTGTAAAACAGTTGGCAGTCGCAGTGTTCAGTAGACATTGCAAAGTTGCCCTTCATAGCGAAGTCAGCAGTATATATTAATTGTTCCGTGCCTCGCAAAGACAAACCACTAAAGACATATTTAATTAATCATAGGATCAATTCCCGTCTTCGCTACAAGGAGATTCCTCCTTTGTCTGAATGACAAATGTTAATAGCATTACACTGCACAAAATGTCACAAAAAACAAAAATAGCCATTAATGGTTTTGGTCGAATAGGCCGAAACCTTTTCAGGCTTTTGATTAACCACCCCGCTATAGAGGTGGCGGCTATAAACGATATTGCAGATGCCCGTACAATGGCGCATCTTATAAAATACGACAGCATACACGGCGTTCTGCCTTACGATGTTTCGCATACCGATAATGCCATCATTATAGACGGAATTTCGTACCCTTATATACGTCAGAAAGATGTAGCCGACATCAACTGGGCAGCCCATAACATTGATATTGTTGTAGAATCTACCGGCAGGTTTAAAACCCTGGATGATGCGCAGCAGCACATTAATGCCGGCGCTAAAAAGGTTATACTTTCTGCCCCGCCCGAAGATGACCGCATTAAAACCGTGGTATTAGGAGTTAACGAGCATATTTTAGATGGTACCGAAACCATAATATCTAATGCCAGTTGCACCACCAATAATGCCGCCCCAATGATGAAGATCATTAATGAGCTATGCGGTATTGAGCAAGCGTATATTACAACGGTGCACTCCTATACAACCGACCAGAGTCTGCACGACCAGCCGCATAAAGACCTGCGCAGAGCACGTGCAGCATCGCAGTCTATTGTACCCACTACAACAGGTGCTGCTAAAGCGCTAACACGTATTTTCCCGGAATTTATTGGTAAAATAGGTGGTGGCGGTATCCGTGTACCGGTACCTGATGGTTCATTGACAGATATTACCTGCTACGTAAAGCGTGAAGTTAACATAGAAGAAATTAATACCGCTTTTAAGGCCGCTGCAGACGGTTATTTAAAAGGGATACTTGCCTATACCGAAGACCCTATTGTGAGCGTAGACGTAATAGGAAACCGAAATTCATGCCTGTTTGATGCACAGCTAACATCGGTTATAGATAAAATGGTAAAAGTGGTAGGATGGTATGATAACGAGATTGGATATTCTTCAAGAATAATAGACCTGGTTTTGTTTTTGGAACGATAGGTTTATTTCGAAAGTTATTTCCCATTTTTCACGCACCGTCATTGCGAAGGAGGTACGACTGCGGCAATCTCACTGGAGATTCTTCGACTCCGTTGCACTCCGCTCAGAATGACACACTATATCCATTCAACAGCGTAAAATCCGCCCACTAAAACTGTTAATCCCTCTTCCTAAAATTATTCCTGCTGCCGGCATTGCCCGTGCTGCTTGCAGGGTTGCCTGGCCTAATTATCCTGTCGTTATTTTTAATTTCGGGTTTTGGCAGGCTGGCTTCTTCGGTTTTGCTGGAGGGTTCAATTAACGTATTAAGCTCCAGTATTTCGGCCGGGGTAAGTTCACGGTAGCGGCCCACAGGAACATCCAGCAAAATGTTTATAATTCGTGTACGCTTAAGCGCAGTAACATCATAACCTAAATATTCGCACATACGCCTAATCTGTCGATTAAGCCCTTGGGTAAGTATTATTTTAAAGATATACTTGCTTACCTGCTCTACATGGCATTTTCGGGTAATGGTATCTAAAATAGGTACGCCGTTACCCATGCGCTCAATAAACCTGTCGGTTATAGGTCGGTTAACGGTTACAATATATTCTTTTTCGTGGTTGTTGCGTGCGCGGAGTATCTTGTTTACAATGTCGCCATCATCCGTCATAAAAATAAGGCCTTCACTGGCTTTATCAAGCCTGCCTATCGGGAAGATACGCTTAGGATAATTTATATAATCAACAATATTGTTATGTACCTCCAGGTTAGTAGTACACTCAATGCCCACCGGTTTGTTAAAGGCAAGGTAGGTATGCCTGCCCTTTTTTTCTGTAATAAGCTTGCCATCAATACGCACTTCATCGGATGGGGTTACCTTGGTACCCATCTCCGGTACAACACCATTAAGTGTAACACGCCCCTCCTCAATAAGGCGATCGGCTTCCCTGCGTGAGCAGTAACCTGTTTCAGATATAAATTTATTAAGGCGTTTTAACTCTTCTTCCATATTGCAAAGTTACTTATTTCCCGTCAAACAAAAACGAGTAAATCTTAGTGTAAAGTTTATCATCGTGCATGCTGTGGCCAAGTCCCTTTGTTTGTACAAACTCTGCAGCGGGCCAGGCAGCAGCAATTTTCTTTCCTTCTTTAAAAGCCACGGTCTTATCATTTACATCGTGGGCAACTAATCCTTTAATCTTGATTTTGGATGCAAACAATGTACCCGAAAATTCTTCGGTCTTTATCTTAAGGTTTTCAAGAAAGTGGTTGTTGAGTAATTTAAAAACATTACCATTAAGGCTTAGCAATCCAATGTAATTATTAAGGATGGTATTAAAATCACACGGTGCCCCCATAACCACCATCTTCTCAATACTATTATCAGGATAGTGCGATTGGTAATACAAAGCTGTAGCACCACCCAATGAATGCCCCACCATATACTGCGGCTTTTCCTGCCGCACGAGCACATCTATAAACTCAGCATACTGCGGAATATTGAATTCTGTACCCGATGAAAGCCCATGCGCAGGAGCATCGAGCGCTATAATGGTACAACCTGCCTTTTTAAGATAGGTTATAAACAATTTCCAGCGTGAGGCGTTACTTTCCCAACCGTGCACCAATAGCACCTTACAATTGCTTGTGCCGCGCCATGTATACGTTTGAAAGATGAAATCGTTATGAGTTATCATTTTAGCATCGGCCTCTTTAAGTACCGATGGTAAACTATCTTTTAAAAGCCTACCATCCCTGGGCTCACTAAAAAATTTGTAGGCAAGCCTGCTGGCTTTTTGTGGCGCAAGGTAACTAAGTATGTTAATGTAGAGTCCTATTAGTTTGGCAAGGACAAAAGTAAGCAGTCTCTGCATGACTATTATTAAAAAAGCCCCGCGGGTGCGGGGCTTAAAGTATTATATTTTAGCAAATAATTGCTCCATTTTTTCTCTTTCCTCTTCCGCAAGCGAACTGTCTACAAGAATCCTTCCGCTGTGCTCATCGGTAATAATTTTTTTACGGGCAGCAATTTCCATTTGGGTTTGCGGCGGTATAGTAAAGAAAGAACCTGCAGAAGCACCCCTCTCTATAGAAACCACAGCAAGGCCGTTACGAACGCTCGTTCTAATCCTGTTATAAGCTGCAAGAAGCCTTTCTTCGATAAGCGCCTGGTATTCAGCCGACTTTTCAGCAAGAAAATTCTCTTCTTTTTCAGTCTCCTGCATTATAGCATCAAGTTCAGATTTCTTGTGGCCAAGGTGGTTGCTCTTAGCATCAAGTTTTTCCTGGCTTTGCGCAATAGTATCTTTTTTAAAGTCTATCGAAGCCCTCATCTCTTTAATGTGCTTTTCTGCAAGCTGTATTTCAAGTTCCTGAAATTCAACCTCTTTAGTAAGCGAGTTGAATTCGCGGTTATTACGCACATTTTTTTGCTGTTCAGTATATTTTTTTATGGCAGCTTTATGGTCTTCAATAGCAGCTTTTTTATCTTTAATCTGCTCTTCTATAGACTCAAGGTCGCTTTTTAGTTTATCAAGCCTTGTGCTCAGTCCTGCTACTTCATCTTCAAGGTCTTCAACCTCAAGTGGAAGTTCGCCTCTCACGTTCCTGATCTCATCAATTCTTGAATCAATTAACTGTAAATCATAAAGTGCCCTTAATTTGTCCTCAACACTTAGTTCCTTGATATTCGCCATGTTTATATGTACTTAACTGGATTTGTATTATCTTCCTGTAAAATGATTGCAAAATTAGGGATTTTTTCCTTATGAAAATCAACTAAATATTTTTTTGTGCTGATAGCCCGACTTTTCAACATCTATGCAGGACAATTAATAACTCAATTACAAATAATTAACCGGGTTTGTATTTACCTGAGACAGTATAACATTTACATTCTTAACTCTTTCTGAAATATAATCTGCCATAAAGTTCATGGTATAACGTTCGCTTTCAAAATGTCCGATATCAGCTAAAAGCAGTTTATCTTCAGCCTCATAAAACTGATGATATTTAAGGTCGGCTGTTAAAAAAACGTCCGCACCTGTCGCAATAGCGTTATTAATAGCAAAACTCCCGGAGCCACCTAACACAGCAACTTTGTTTATCATTTTGCCGGTAAAAGCACTATGCCTAATGCCCTTTGCATCCATTTTTTGTTTTACAAATTGAAGAAACTCAACTTCAGGCATAGGTTCGGCTAACTCTCCTGTCATTCCCAGCCCAATATTCTGATGGGTGTTTTCTAAACTATATATTTCATAAGCCACTTCTTCATAAATATGATTTGTAAAGAGTGCCTTTAAGATTTTGGCTTCAAGGTGCTTTTCAAAAGTAACTTCAATTTTAATTTCGGCGGCTTCTACAAATTCACCACGCTCCCCTATTTGAGGATCGCTAAACTCATTCCCCCTATAGGTACCTGTACCCTCACTGTTATAACTACAGTTATCATAATTACCAATGGCACCGGCCCCTGCGTTAAATAACGCATTACGAAGTTCTAAATGATTATCCGGCGTAGTGTAAGTTACCAGCTTTCTAATAAAGTTTGGCTTAGGCATAAGTACTTTGGTATTGATAAGGTCCAATGCATCGCAAAATATTTTGTTCACACCCTGACTGTGGTTATCAAGCGCTGTATGAACAGCATATATAGCAATATCGTTTTTAATAGCTTTTATAACAGCACGTTCAACATAATTTTTGCCGGTTATTTTTTTTAATCCAGAAAATAAAATGGGATGAAAGCACACTATCACATTGCAACCATTGGCGATAGCTTCATCTATAACAGCATCCAGGGCATCATGGCATACTAAAACACCTGAAACATTATCTTGAAGGTTGCCTGTAAGCAGGCCCACGTTATCAAAGTCTTCGGCATAGGCTAATGGTGCCATTTCTTCTAAAACCTCTATTATATCTTTAACTTTCATAAGTTGCTTTTATATCTCAAAAATAACAATAAAAAAACTGCCCCTTAAAAGGGGCAGTCAGTATTTTATCAAACTATAATTATTGGCAAATTAAATCCTTAGTCTGTTCGTAAGCATCAATGTATTGTTGATAAGGCATCTGGGTATCTTCATTATCTATAACAGCAGTTCCCTTAGGGCCTTTACAAATTTGTACGCCGGTTCCGGGAGGCGCTCCTTCAGTAGCACAAGTAACGCAGTTGGTTACAGGTATTGGAGGGGCAACAAACTCATTACCGCAAAAAAGCGAAAAATAATAATCTGCAGCTACGTTAGTGTTGCCGTTGTCAACATATGCAATTCCGTCCTCATCTACACAAACTTCATAATCCTGTTCTATAATATCAGATGGTGGCGCGTTTTCCGGAGTATCTTTAATTTCACATATCTGGCACCCTACATAGGTAACAGTTGTAACATCAGTATCATCATCTCCACAGGCAACCAGCGTAATTCCGGCCAACAGTGCTATAGATAGTATAAGTTTTTTCATTATTTGAGGGTTGTTTATTTGCGACACAGCAAAAAAAGAAAAAAGGCGGGTCATATCCAAATGTTTGCGTTAAAACTTTGCAAATAATATACATGAAGGTATTGTTAAATAAAAAAACCGCCACAAAGGGCGGTTAAATTTTCTTACTGCAGCATATTACTTACAGTCAGCTCCTGCAGATTCGATTAAGTCCACATAATCGTCATAGCCCATTTCTGAGTCCTGACCGCCAACAAATGCATTTCCGTTGTCACCTTTACAAATTTCGGCAGATTGTCCCTGTACTTTACAAGTTACACAGTTACCGTTTTTGTCATCATCGTTAGAACAAGCAACAAACGTCATACCGGCTAAAAGAGCCACAGCTAAAATAATTTTTTTCATGTTAAAAGGTGTTAATTAATTTGTGATAGCGCAAATCAATAAAATTTAAATGTGATTTCCTAAAAATTTTGTGTTAAAGTTTAAACTTTTCTTTGTAAAGTAGAGAGTTTATCTACTTATTGATTAAAAGTTGTAAATTAGCGTAATGAAACTCTTACGATTACTACTACTTCCTTTCTCACTAATTTATTGGTTAGCAACGGCTTGCCGTAACTTTTTGTATAATTCAGATTTTTTTCAATCGTTTTCGTTTTCAATACCTGTAATTGTGATAGGCAACTTAAGCACTGGCGGAACAGGTAAAACACCCCAAACCGAATATCTTATCAGGCTGCTTTCCAGTAACTTTAAACTCGCAACACTTAGCCGCGGCTACAAAAGAAACTCTAAAGGATTTATTTTGGCCGATGAAAACAGCAATGCAGATAATTTAGGAGATGAACCTTACCAGTTTGCATCAAAATTTAGCACTGTAAATGTAGCTGTAGACGCCGACCGTAAAAATGGTATAGAGCAATTAATAGCACTAAAAAATCCACAAATCATACTACTTGATGATGCTTACCAACACAGGCGGGTAAGAGCTGGCTTCTACATCTTATTAACCGCTTATGGCGACCTTTTCAGCGATGATTATATATTACCGGCTGGTAACCTGAGGGAAAGCCGTAGCGGTGCTAAACGAGCCAATATAATTGTGGTAACTAAGTGTACGCCTCAACTATCTATAGATGAACAACAGAAAATAATAAAAAAGCTTAAACCATTACGTACGCAAAATGTATATTTTACCAGTATAGAGTATGATACAGCAGTATATAATAGTAAAACTTCTTTAGAAACATCTGTAATTAAGACCAAGGAAAAAGTATTGGTTGCCGGTATTGCAAAACCACTACCCTTTTTTGATTTTTTAAACAATGCTAAAGACATTATTAAAAGTTACCCTGACCACCATGACTTTAGCGAAAGTGAGCTGTTAGAATTAAACGAACTGGCTAAAACCAAAATTATAGTTACTACCGAAAAAGATTATATGAGGCTAAAAGGAAAGCTACCTGATGAAAAGCTATTCTACCTGCCCATTAAAAGCCATTTTCTAAAAGATGGTGATGATTTTGATAGTACTATACTTAACTATGTTAATCAGCAGATCAAAGCCGTATAAATAATTAGGGAGGCATATCTCGTTACCCTTTACTAAAAGATAAGTATAAAAAAAAACCCTTTCATTACTGAAAGGGTTTCTTATTTAGTTTAAGCTTGTCCCGCAGGACCAAAACTCAGTGGAATTTGCGGTTGCTCCGTATCGCTTATCGTGCCGTGGGCAGCTTCAAAACGGTGGATGTTCTCGCCTAACGCTTTTAGCAGGCGCTTAGCATGCTGCGGCGTTAGCACAATGCGTGATTTTACCTTTGCCTTGGGTATACCCGGCATGATGGCTACAAAATCAACAACAAACTCAGATGCCGAATGGTTAATGATGGCAAGGTTACTGTACGTACCCTCAGCCGTTTTTTCATCAAGCTCTATGTTTATTTGTCCCGGTTGTTGTTTCTGGTCACTCATTATTAATAGTTATATTCCTCTTTAGGAGTTAACAGCTCATTATATTCTTCTTTAGAACCTACAATAATGTTATCGTAATCCCTCATACCTGTACCTGCAGGTATCCTGTGGCCTACGATTACATTTTCTTTAAGTCCTTCAAGTCCGTCAACTTTACCTGCTACTGCAGCTTCGTTTAGTACTTTAGTAGTCTCCTGGAACGATGCCGCAGAAATGAACGATTTAGTTTGAAGCGATGCTCTTGTAATACCTTGTAGTACCGGAGTTGCTGTTGCAGGAACAACATCTCTTGCAGATACCTGGTTTTTATCATTACGTTTAAGCAACGAGTTCTCATCCCTTAGCTGACGTGGCGTAATAAGCTGCCCCGGTTTAAGGTTTTCAGAATCTCCTGCGTCTTCAACAACTTTCATTCCGTATAGCTTATCGTTCTCCACAATAAAGTCAGACGTATGTATTAATTGGTCTTCAAGGAAAAGGGTATCTCCCGGATCCTGAACCTGTACTTTACGCATCATCTGGCGGATAACAACCTCAAAGTGCTTATCATTGATCTTAACACCCTGAAGACGGTATACCTCCTGAATTTCGTTTACAAGGTACTGCTGTACAGCAGATGGACCTTGTATCCTAAGTATATCTTCCGGTGTAATTGCACCATCTGATAATGGTAAACCGGCTTTAACGTAGTCATTTTCCTGAACAAGTATCTGGTTAGAAAGTTTAACCAAATATTTCTTGATCTCTCCAAATTTAGACTCAATAACGATCTCACGGTTACCCCTTTTGATCTTACCGAATGATACAACACCATCAATTTCTGATACTACAGCCGGGTTAGAAGGGTTACGCGCTTCAAGAAGCTCGGTAATCCTTGGTAAACCTCCTGTAATATCACCGGCTTTAGATGAACGCCTTGGTATCTTAACTAAGATCTTACCAGCTTTAATCTTCTCGCCGTTATCAACAATAAGGTGGGCACCAACCGGTAGGTTGTATGAACGGATAAGTTCTCCTTCTTTTCCATAGATCAATAAGGTTGGGATCAATTTCTTGTTCCTTGCCTCAGAGATTACTTTTTCCTGGAAACCTGTCTGCTCATCTATCTCAACCATGAATGATTGACCTTGTTCGATGTCCTCATAAGCTACCTTACCGGTAAATTCAGAGATAATAACACCGTTATAAGGGTCCCATTTACAGATGGTTGCTCCTTTTTCCACTACGTCGCCATCTTTAACGAAGATGCTTGAACCGTAAGGAATATTGTGCGTATTTAATACGATGCCTGTGTTAACATCTACAAGCTTAAGCTCTGTAGAACGCGACACAACAATATCAGTCTGGTTACCTTCAGAATCTTCACCAATAACGGTTTTAAGATCTTCCAGCTCAAGCCTACCTGCAAAACGGGTAACAATGCTTGATTCTTCAGATATACCACCCGCAACACCACCAACGTGGAATGTACGAAGCGTAAGCTGTGTACCAGGCTCACCAATAGATTGTGCAGCAATTACACCAACAGCCTCACCCCTTTGGGTCATTTTGCCGGTTGCAAGGTTACGTCCATAACATTTGGCACATATACCTTTTCTTGCCTCACATGTAAGCGGAGAACGTACTTCTACTCTCTCTATAGGCGCAGCGTTTATAGCTTTAACCTCTGCTTCTTTAATTTGCTCACCGGCATGTACAAGAACCTCGTTATTAAGCGGGTTAACAACATCCTGTAGCGCCACACGGCCTAATATTCTTTCACCAAGAGTCTCAACGATCTCTTCGTTCTTTTTAAGTGCACTAACCTCAATACCCCTAAGTGTACCACAATCTACAGAGTTTACAATAACGTCCTGAGAAACGTCGTGCAGCCTTCTTGTAAGGTACCCGGCATCGGCCGTTTTAAGAGCCGTATCCGCAAGACCTTTACGAGCACCGTGAGTAGAGATAAAGTACTCAAGGATCGATAGGCCTTCCTTAAAGTTAGAAAGGATTGGGTTTTCAATAATCTCACCACCACCGGCAGTTGATTTTTTAGGCTTAGCCATCAAACCACGCATACCTGTAAGCTGACGAATCTGTTCCTTAGAACCCCTCGCCCCAGAGTCAAGCATCATGTACACCGAGTTGAAACCTTGCTGATCTTCACGGATGTTTTTCATGGCAAGCTCTGTAAGCAATGCGTTGGTAGATGTCCAAACGTCAATTACCTGGTTGTAACGCTCATTATTGGTAATAAGACCCATGTTGTAGTTAACAGAGATAGCGTCTACTTGCTCATTAGCATCAGATATTAACTCTTGTTTTCTTGCAGGGATAATAATATCACCTAAGCTGAATGACAAACCGCCACGGAAGGCGAATTTGTAACCCATGTCTTTCATATTATCAAGGAACGCAGCTGTTGTAGGTACATCGGTAACACTTAAGATCTTACCAATAATATCCCTTAGGGATTTTTTAGTAAGTACCTCATTGATGTAACCCGCAGCTTCCGGAACTACCTCGTTAAACAATACCCTACCAGCCGTTGTCTGGATAATTTTATATACCAGTTCGCCGGCATCGTTAAAGTCTTTAGCACGAATCTTAACACGTGCATTAAGCTCAACTCTTCCTTCGTTAAGTGCAATGTTACACTCTTCGGCAGAATAGAAAGTAAGATCCTGACCTAAAATTTTGTGGTCATCTGTAGACAAACGTTCTTTGGTCATGTAGTACAGACCAAGTACCATGTCTTGAGAAGGTACCGTGATAGGCGCACCGTTAGCAGGGTTAAGGATATTGTGCGATGCAAGCATTAAAAGCTGTGCTTCAAGTATAGCCTCTGGCCCTAACGGAAGGTGTACCGCCATCTGGTCACCATCAAAATCCGCATTAAATGCCGTACATACCAATGGGTGAAGCTGGATAGCCTTTCCTTCGATAAGTTTTGGCTGGAATGCCTGTATACCAAGCCTGTGAAGGGTTGGAGCCCTGTTTAATAGTACCGGGTGTCCTTTAATTACATTTTCAAGGATATCCCAAACTACAGGTTCTTTTTTGTCTATTATTTTCTTAGCCGATTTTACCGTTTTAACGATACCGCGCTCTATAAGCTTACGGATAACAAACGGCTTGTAAAGTTCGGCAGCCATATCTTTTGGCAAACCGCACTCAAACAATTTCATCTCTGGCCCAACAACAATTACCGAACGTGCAGAATAGTCAACACGTTTACCCAATAGGTTTTGACGGAAACGTCCTTGTTTACCTTTTAATGAATCGGATAACGATTTAAGCGGCCTGTTAGATTCTGTTTTAACAGCAGAAGCTTTCCTTGTATTATCAAAAAGTGAATCTACAGATTCCTGTAGCATACGCTTTTCGTTACGAAGGATAACTTCCGGAGCTTTAATCTCCATTAACCTTTTTAAACGGTTGTTACGGATGATAACCCTCCTGTAAAGGTCGTTTAGATCGGAAGTTGCAAAACGTCCACCATCAAGCGGCACCAATGGCCTAAGTTCTGGCGGGATAACCGGAATAACTTTAAGGATCATCCACTCTGGGCGGTTTTCCCTGTTAAAGTTAGACTCACGGAACGACTCAACAACCTGAAGCCGTTTAAGAGCCTCCGTTTTACGTTGTTTAGACGTTTCATTATTGGCACTGTGGCGAAGTTGATACGACAATTCGTCTAAATCAATCCTTGCAAGCAGGTCCATAATACACTCTGCACCCATTTTAGCGATAAACTTGTTAGGGTCGTTATCGTCAAGATACTGGTTTTCTGCAGGAAGTGTATCTAATATATTAAGATATTCTTCTTCGGTTAAAAAGTCTAACCTTTTAAGGCTTTCGCCATCCGGGCCTTTAGCAATACCGGCTTGTATAACCACATATCTTTCATAGTATATGATCATGTCTAATTTTTTAGACGGAAGGCCAAGTATATAACCAATTTTGTTAGGCAGCGAACGGAAATACCAAATGTGGGCAATAGGCACTACAAGATTTATGTGGCCTACCCTGTCACGTCGAACTTTCTTCTCAGTAACTTCAACACCGCATCGGTCACAAACAATCCCTTTATATCGAATCCTTTTATATTTACCGCAGGCACATTCAAAATCCTTTACAGGACCAAAAATACGCTCGCAGAAAAGGCCGTCCCTCTCCGGTTTGTGGGTACGATAGTTAATGGTTTCAGGTTTTAAAACCTCACCCCTTGATTCAGCAAGAATAGATTCCGGCGAAGCCAGGCCTATTGATATCTTGTTAAACCTTTTTACGGTATTTTTATCTTTTAATCTTGTCATGATATGTAATCTACCAATTATTAAAAAGTATAGAAGGGAACGGCCGCTAAGCCGTTCCCGTGGTAATTTATTCTTCTAATCTGATGTCAAGACCAAGGCCTTTAAGTTCATGCATTAATACATTGAACGATTCTGGCAATCCTGGTTCCGGCATGGTTTCACCCTTAACGATAGCTTCGTAAGTTTTAGCCCTACCAATTACGTCATCCGATTTAACAGTCAGTATCTCCCTTAGTGTACTCGATGCACCGTAGGCCTCAAGTGCCCAAACCTCCATCTCTCCAAAACGCTGGCCACCAAACTGAGCTTTACCTCCAAGAGGCTGCTGCGTGATAAGCGAGTATGGACCGATTGAACGTGCGTGCATCTTATCGTCTACCATGTGGCCCAGTTTAAGCATGTAGATAACACCTACAGTTGCCGGCTGGTGGAAACGCTCTCCGGTACCACCATCGTACAAGTACGTATGGCCAAACCTCGGGATTCCTGCCTCATCAGTTAATTCATTAATCTGGTCAAGAGATGCACCGTCAAAAATAGGGGTAGCAAATTTGCGTCCTAAATTCATACCTGCCCATCCAAGAACCGTTTCATAAATTTGCCCGATGTTCATACGAGATGGTACACCAAGCGGGTTAAGTACGATATCTACAGGGGTACCATCCTCGAGGAACGGCATATCTTCATGGCGAACAATTTTAGCAACAATACCTTTGTTACCGTGGCGTCCTGCCATTTTATCACCCACTTTAAGCTTACGTTTTTTAGCAATGTAAACTTTAGCAAGTTTTAAGATACCTGATGGAAGTTCGTCTCCAACCGTAATGGTAAACTTCTCTCTTCTTAGAGCACCCTGAAGGTCGTTCAGCTTAATTTTATAGTTGTGGATAAGGTCGTTAACCATTGCATTGGTATCATCGTCCGTAGTCCACTGGCCTTTAGTTAAGTGAGCAAAATCTTCAACAGCGTAAAGCATTTTCTGGGTGTATTTCTTACCTTTTGGTAATACTTCCTCACCAAGATCGTTCATAACGCCCTGAGATGTCTTTCCGTTAACGATGTTGAACAACTTGTCGATTAACTTGTCTTTAAGCTCTACGAACTTAACTTCAAAATCACCTTCAAGTTTGCCTAAATCGTCTTTATCTTTAGTACGTTTACGTTTGTCTTTTACGGCACGCGCAAACAGTTTCTTATCAAGAACCACGCCATGAAGTGATGGAGATGCTTTTAACGAAGCATCTTTAACATCGCCCGCTTTATCACCAAAGATGGCACGAAGCAGTTTTTCTTCCGGTGTAGGGTCAGATTCTCCTTTAGGAGTAATCTTACCAATAAGGATATCGCCAGGTTTAACCTCGGCACCAATCCTAATCATACCATTCTCATCAAGATCTTTAGTAGCCTCTTCAGATACGTTAGGAATATCATTAGTTAACTCTTCGTTACCTAACTTCGTATCCCTTACCTCAAGAGAATAATCATCAACGTGAATAGATGTAAAGATATCATCACGAACCACTTTTTCTGAGATAACAATTGCATCCTCAAAGTTATAACCTTTCCAAGGCATAAACGCCACTTTAAGGTTACGGCCAAGAGCAAGCTCACCGTTTTGTGTAGCATAACCTTCACAAAGAACCTGGCCTTTAACAACCCTGTCGCCTCTTCTTACAATTGGCTTAAGGTTAATGCTGGTGCTCTGGTTGGTTTTCCTAAACTTAATAAGCTGGTATGTTTTCTCGTCCGGATCAAAGCTAATGCTCCTCTCACGGTCGGTCCTGTCATATTTAATAGTAATCATGTTAGCATCTACATACTCTACAGTACCACTGCCTTCGGCATTGATAAGTACACGAGAGTCAGAAGCTACCTGGCGCTCCAATCCTGTACCCACAATTGGGGCTTCCGGACGTAAAAGAGGAACCGCCTGGCGCATCATGTTAGATCCCATCAACGCACGGTTAGCATCATCATGTTCCAGGAACGGGATAAGCGAAGCCGATATCGATGCAATCTGGTTAGGTGCAACGTCTGTATAATGTACTACAGAAGGATCTACAACCGGGAAGTCACCTTCCTCACGTGCAATAACCTTATCTGCAGTAATGTTACCATCGGCATCCATCTGAATGTTTGCCTGGGCAATCATTTTGCCTTCTTCTTCCTCAGCACTTAAGTAAATTGGTTCCGACTCTAAATCTACCCTACCTTCAGTAACCTTACGGTAAGGAGTTTCTATAAAGCCCATTCCGTTTACCTTAGCATAAACGCCAAGAGATGAAATAAGACCAATATTCGGACCCTCAGGAGTTTCGATAGGACACAAACGACCGTAGTGCGTATAGTGAACGTCTCGAACCTCAAAGCCCGCTCTTTCACGTGATAAACCACCTGGCCCAAGTGCCGATAGCCTACGCTTGTGCGTAATCTCTGCAAGAGGGTTAGTCTGGTCCATAAACTGAGAAAGCTGGTTGGTACCAAAGAACGAATTGATTACCGAAGACAATGTCTTGGCATTGATAAGGTCGATAGGTGTAAACACCTCATTATCCCTAACATTCATACGCTCCCTGATAGTCCTGGCCATACGGGCAAGACCTACACCAAACTGAGCTGATAACTGCTCTCCTACCGTTCTAACACGACGGTTAGAAAGGTGATCGATATCATCAATCTCTGCTTTAGAGTTTATAAGCTCTATAAGGTATTTAACAATGGTAATGATATCTTCTTTGGTAAGCACCTGCTTTTCCATTGGAATATCAAGGCCAAGTTTTTTGTTCATCCTGTAACGGCCTACATCACCTAAGTTGTAACGTTGGTCTGAGAAGAACAATTTATCTATAATGCCACGAGCTGTTTCCTCATCAGGTGGTTCTGCATTACGCAGCTGACGGTAAATGTGCTCTACAGCCTCTTTTTCTGAGTTAGTAGGGTCTTTTTGCAGCGTGTTGTGGATAATACCATAATCAGCCTGGTTGTTATCCTCTTTATGAAGCAGTATCGTTTTTACGTTAGAATCAATGATCTCTTCAACATTATCTTTATCGATAATAGTATCCCTGTCTAATATAATCTCGTTACGCTCAATAGATACAACCTCGCCAGTATCTTCATCCACAAAATCCTCGTGCCATGTGTTTAGCACACGCGCAGCAAGCCTTCTGCCAATATATTTTTTAAGTCCTGTTTTAGAAACTTTAATTTCTTCAGCAAGGTCAAAAATCTCAAGAATATCTTTATCCCTTTCAAAACCTATGGCACGGAAAAGCGTTGTAACAGGTAGTTTTTTCTTCCTGTCAATATAAGCATACATAACACTGTTAATGTCTGTAGCAAATTCAATCCACGAACCTTTAAAAGGAATTACCCTTGCAGAATATAGTTTAGTTCCGTTTGCGTGGAACGACTGGCCAAAGAATACACCGGGCGATCTGTGAAGCTGTGATACAACTACACGCTCTGCACCGTTGATAACAAAAGTACCACTTGGCGTCATGTATGGGATAGTACCCAGATAAACATCCTGTACAATTGTCTCAAAATCTTCATGTTCAGGATCCGTACAATACAGCTTTAAACGCGCCTTAAGCGGCACGCTGTATGTAAGGCCCCTGTCTATACACTCTTCAATTGTATAACGTGGCGGATCAACAAAGTAATCAAGGAACTCCAATACAAACTGATTTCTGGTATCAGTAATCGGAAAGTTTTCCATGAAGGTGTTATAAAGACCTTCGTTGCCTCTTTCATCCGATTTGGTTTCAAGCTGGAAAAAATCCCTGAAGGACTTTACCTGTATATCCAGAAAATCAGGATAGCTTGGGATGTTTTTTGTTGAGGCAAAATTTAATCTTTCAGTCTGATTTGTTATCATCAATGGACAAAATTTTGATTAAAAAAAGTAATATAGAAACGTATAAAATGTTATTATACGAAAAATGGTTTAGGCCTTTGAGAGTTCTTCTCAAGGCCTAAACCTGGGTTTTCAAACCTATGTTAGCTTATTTAAGCTCAACAACAGCTCCGGCTTCTTCTAATGATTTTTTAAGACCTTCAGCCTCATCTTTAGAGATACCTTCTTTTACGTTTGCAGGAGCACCGTCTACAAGATCTTTAGCTTCTTTAAGACCTAAACCTGTAAGTTCTTTTACTGCTTTAACAACAGCAAGTTTAGAAGCACCAGCCTCTTTAAGTACTACTGTAAATTCTGTTTGCTCTTCAGCAGCAGGGGCATCGCCACCAGCAGCAGGACCAGCAACTACTGCAGCAGCAGCAGGCTCGATTCCGTACTCATCTTTAAGTATTGTAGCAAGTTCGTTAACTTCTTTAACTGTAAGGTTAACTAATTGTTCTGCGAATTGTTTCAAATCTGCCATTTTTTCTATCGTTTTAAATAGTTTGTAATATATAATTTATAAAGTGCGTTCGTCGCGGATACCTGAGATTATTTCTCAGATAATGTTTTAAGGATACCTGCAATTTTACCACCACCTGATTTAAGGGCAGAAACAACATTTTTAGCAGGAGACTGAAGTAAACCAATGATTTCGCCAATAACTTCGTCTTTAGATTTAAGAGAAACAAGGTTATCTAACTGGTTGTCTCCAATAAATACTGCTTCAAAAATGTAAGCACCTTTTAATACAGGCTTATCAGATTTTTTGCGGAATTCTTTGATGATCTTAGCAGGAGCGTTACCGTTCTCTGAGATCATTATAGAAGTGTTTCCTTTAAGTATGGTAGGTAATTCACCATAATTATTGTCAGAACTTTCCATAGCTTTTTCAAGCAATGTGTTCTTAACCACTTCAAGTTTTATACCTGCTTTAAAGCAAGCCCTTCTTAAGTCTGAAGTAACTGTTGCGTTAAGACCGCTAATATCTGCCACATAGACAACATTAGAACCGGTTAATTGCGCAGTTAAATCTTCAATAACTTTTGATTTTTCTTCTTTGGTCATAATAAAAACTTTTTAACTACCAATTATACCGCCTTAGGATCTAAAGCAATAGCAGGGCTCATAGTACTAGAGATGTGAATACTCTTAATGTATGTACCTTTAGCTGCAGTTGGTTTTAATTTGATTAATGTCTGAATAATTTCGTGAGCGTTCTCAGTTATCTTGTCAGCCTCAAAAGAGATCCTTCCAATACCTGCGTGAACGATACCGGTTTTATCAACTTTAAAGTCAATTTTACCAGCTTTAACCTCAGTAACAGCTTTAGCCACATCCATAGTAACTGTACCTGTTTTAGGATTTGGCATTAAACCACGAGGACCTAATATCCTACCTAAAGGTCCAAGTTTACCCATAACTGCAGGCATTGTGATGATAACATCAACATCTGTCCAACCGTCTTTAATTTTTTGAAGGTAGTCATCTAAACCTACAAAATCTGCACCAGCAGCTGTAGCTTCAGCTTCTTTATCAGGAGTTACAAGGGCAAGAACCCTTACATCTTTACCTGTACCGTGAGGAAGTGTTACAACACCCCTTACCATTTGGTTTGCTTTTCTAGGATCTACACCGAGACGCACTGAGATATCAACCGATTCGTCAAATTTTGCAGATGCAACTGTTTTGATCAATGCAGATGCATCTTTCAAAGAGTACAGTTTGTTCTTCTCAATTTTAGAAGCAGCCTCTTTTTGTTTTTTTGTCAATTTTGCCATTTCTTTGTCTTTTTACGATTAAAAAGGAGCAGTTCCTGATACGGTTATACCCATAGACCTTGCTGTTCCTGCAATCATGCTCATTGCTTTCTCTATAGTGAAAGCATTAAGGTCAACGATTTTGTCTTCAGCAATAGCCCTGATTTGATCCCAGGTAACGCTTGCAACTTTTTTACGGTTTGGTTCTCCTGAACCCGACTTTAGTTTGGCAGCATCCAGTAACTGAATAGCAGCCGGTGGCGTTTTAACAACAAATTCAAAAGATTTGTCTTTATACACAGTAATTTGTACTGGTAATACTTTACCGGGTTTATCCTGGGTCCTTGCATTAAATTGCTTACAGAACTCCATGATGTTAACTCCAGCAGCCCCCAAAGCAGGTCCAACCGGTGGCGACGGATTCGCAGCACCTCCCTTAACTTGTAGTTTAACTACTTTACTAATTTCTTTAGCCATTTCTTTAAAAGATTTAGCACATCTTCATTGGAAGCGAATGATGTGGTTTTATAATAAGTGTAACAAAAATTATACTTTTTCTACTTGCATAAAGCTTAGTTCCAGCGGGGTCTTTCTTCCAAAGATCTTCACCATAACTTCCAGCTTACGCTTTTCTTCGTTCACTTTCTCTACAGTACCGTTAAAGCCATTAAAAGGCCCGTCTGTAACTTTTATCGTTTCGCCAATTGTAAATGGTATAGAAACGTTATCAGTTTTTACCGAAAGCTCATCTACTTTACCCAGCATCCTGTTTACTTCAGAAAGCCTTAAAGGCACGGCGTCTCCGCCTTTTGTTTCACCAAGAAACCCAATAACACCTGTTATAGATTTAATAATGTGAGGTATCTCGCCTGTTAGGTTAGCTTCTATCATTACATAACCCGGAAAATAAACCCTGTCTTTGCTGATTTTTTTACCATCACGCACCTGCACAACTTTTTCGGTTGGAACAAGAACCTGAGAGATATAATCACTCATACCCAGCCTGCCTATCTCTGTTTCGATGTAGTTTTTAACTTTATTTTCCTGACCGCTTACCGCTCTAACCACATACCACTTTTTGACACTGTTATCAGTCATTGCAATAAAATTAATTTTTTAAGAAACTGTACACTTTTGCAACAAGAACTTCAAAGCCCTTATCTACACCAAAGGTTATCAACGCAAATATTACCGAAAAAACAGCTACAATAATGGTTAAGCGCTGCACTTCTGCCCACTCCGGCCATGTTACATTGTCTTTTAGCTCTGTAAATGCATCTGATATATAGTTGGTAATCTTTGCCATTGTCTTTGCTTTTTTGCACGGGTGGAGGGATTCGAACCCCCATCAACGGTTTTGGAGACCGCTATTCTACCCTTGAACTACACCCGTTTGTTAATAAAAGCCAGCCGGTACACTAAAGCACCGTGCTGGCTCTATATAATTTAAATACTATAGGATCTCAGTAACCTGACCTGCACCTACTGTACGACCACCTTCACGGATAGCGAAACGTAGACCTACGCTTAGAGCGATTGGGCTAAGTAGCGTTACCTCAATAGTAAGGTTATCGCCCGGCATAACCATCTCTACACCTGCTGGAAGAGTAATAGTACCAGTTACATCCGTTGTACGAACGTAAAACTGAGGACGGTAGTTATTGTGGAATGGAGTGTGACGTCCACCTTCTTCTTTTTTAAGGATATAAACCTCTGCATTAAAATGAGCGTGTGGTTTAACAGATCCCGGCTTAACGATTACCATACCCCTTTTGATATCAGCTTTGTCGATACCACGAAGTAATAGACCTACGTTATCTCCAGCTTCACCACGGTCAAGGATTTTACGGAACATCTCAACACCTGTAATAGTAGATGTAAGTTTTTCAGCACCCATACCAATGATTTCAACTGCGTCACCTGTGTTAGCAATACCAGTTTCGATACGACCTGTAGCAACAGTACCACGACCAGTGATAGTGAATACGTCTTCAACAGGCATAAGGAATGGTTTCTCAACGTCACGTACCGGCATCTCGATCCAGCTATCAACAGCAGCCATAAGAGCTAAAACTGTATCAACCCACTGAGGCTCACCGTTAAGTGCACCAAGAGCCGAACCTTGAATAACCGGTCCGTTATCTCCATCATACTGATAGAAAGATAGTAGGTCACGGATTTCCATTTCAACTAGCTCTAAAAGCTCAGCATCATCAACCATGTCTACTTTGTTCATGAAAACAACCATTCTTGGAACACCAACCTGGCGACCTAAAAGGATGTGCTCACGAGTTTGTGGCATAGGACCATCTGTTGCAGCAACTACAAGGATAGCACCGTCCATCTGAGCAGCACCAGTAACCATGTTCTTAACGTAATCCGCGTGACCTGGACAGTCAACGTGAGCGTAGTGACGGTTAGCAGTAGCATACTCTACGTGAGAAGTATTAATAGTAATACCCCTTTCTTTTTCTTCAGGAGCGTTATCAATTTGGTCAAATGATTTAGCTTCAGAATAACCTGCATCAGATAATACTTTAGTTATCGCTGCAGTTAATGTTGTTTTACCGTGGTCAACGTGTCCAATAGTACCTATGTTAAGGTGTGGCTTCGACCTATCAAAAGTTTCCTTTGCCATGATTTAATAATTTAATCTTAGTTTATAATTAGTGTTCAAATTCTTCTAAACTTTGAGCCAATGACGGGAATTGAACCCGTGACCTCTTCCTTACCAAGGAAGCACTCTACCCCTGAGCTACACCGGCTGGTTCCACAAGCCCAATCAGCCTGCTGTTTTGTGGGGAGAGAAGGATTCGAACCTTCGAAGGTTTCCCAACGGATTTACAGTCCGTCCTCGTTGGCCGCTTGAGTATCTCCCCTAACCTTTACTTTTTCAGATGCTTATCAAAAAACAATTTTGAGCCGATAGAGGGACTCGAACCCACGACCTGCTGATTACAAATCAGCTGCTCTAGCCAGCTGAGCTACACCGGCATCTTCAATAAAAAAGTCCGCTATTTCTAACGGACTGCAAATGTATATAATTTATTTTTTAATCAAAACATTTTCCTAAAAAAAATTTTAAATTAAGAATGCGCCCTGATTTTTTGTTTTCTTTTCATAAGCAGGCGTTCCATAGAGTCTGCCGCGAGCTCCACCGCTTCTTCAAATGTTTTACATTGTTTTTTTACTATAAATTCATCCCCCGGGACGATTAGCTTAATTTCGGCGATCTTATTCTGTTTATCACTCGTGTTGTCCAGTTTAAAGTACACATCAGAGTTTACAACCTTGTCATAGTACTTTTCAAGCTTATCCAATCTTTCCTGAACATAGCCAACCAATTTCCTGTCAACATTAAAGTTAACCGCATGAACATTTACTTTCATAATAAAACATTTTATGGTTTAACATTTAGGATTTATCCTGGTTACGCGGATGCGCATCCTTGTACACCTTTTTAAGCTCAGCAAGACTGCTGTGGGTATATATTTGTGTAGATGATAAACTCGCGTGACCCAATAACTCCTTTACTGAATTTAAATCGGCCCCGTTGTTTAATAAGTGGGTTGCAAAAGTGTGCCTCAAAACGTGTGGGCTCCTTTTTACCTTACCGGAGACAACACTAAAGTAACTATTTATTAACCTGTACACAAAAGATTCGCTTATTTTTTTACCCCGCAAAGTAACAATTAACATATCGGTACTCGCAACCGC
>Ga0265798_10002151_pt1 | contig 29303 bp, 19 predicted proteins | sample P3T30metagenome_FD_192430 | JGI IMG/M metagenome (GOLD analysis project Ga0265798, IMG submission 192430) | Plant litter microbial communities from East Loma Ridge, Irvine, California - P3 T30 | ecosystem: Environmental > Terrestrial > Plant litter > Unclassified | place: USA: California...
CGATCTGCTGTTCTTCGGCCGCATCCACCCCGACAAGGGCGCGGCCGAGGCGATCGCCGCAGCCCGAGCGAGCGGTCGCGCGCTGCATCTTTACGGCATCGTCCAGGATGCCGGCTATCACGAACGCGAGGTCGCACCGGCGCACGATGGCGCCACCATCAGTTATCACGGCGCCGTCGGCGGCGAAACGCGCGTGCGTGCGCTCGGTCAGGCGCGCGCGTTGCTGCACCTCATCAATTTCGACGAACCGTTCGGCCTGTCGGTGATCGAAGCCATGGCCTGCGGCACGCCCGTGATCGCCACCCGGCGCGGGTCGATGCCCGAGCTGATCGAACACGGCGTGACCGGCTTCCTCGTCGATGACGTGGCGGGCGCCGTCGCAGCGATCGACCGGATCGGCGAGATCGACCGCGCCGCCGTCCGCCGCGCCGTTATCGCGCGCTTCTCGGTCGAACGGATGGCGGACGACTATATCGCGCTATACCGCCGCATCCTCGGCCAATAGGCGCCGAGCGGCCGATCATGCCGGTGTGATCCGCACCATCACGACGCCGTGCGGCATCACCGTCCGGGATAGCCGCCCTGCCGCCTCGCGGGTGGCCGCGCCGGTCCACAGGTCGCGGACTTGCATTGGCACGCCGGTGGTATAGCCGATCTCGGGCCACGCCACCGCGATCTGCGCTGGCGCATCGCCGCGGTTCAGCAGCACCACCGCCCGGCTCCCATCGGCGAGGTCGCGCGACCAGACCTCCTGATCGCCGTCGTCGCGCACCCGCCTGCCCTGCCGACCGAGGCGATCCTGATCGACCGCGATCACGTCGTGGTTGAGCAGGATCGCGCGCGTCGCGGCGTTCATTTCGGCGAGGTTGTTGCCCGCGATCAACGGCGCCGCCATCATCGCCCAGAGGCTGAAATGCGTACGATATTCGGTGTCGGTCATGCCGCCGTTGCCGACCTCCAGCATGTCAGGGTCGTTCCAGTGGCCCGGCCCGGCGTAAGGATACAGCGGTTCGTTGCGATCTACGATGTCCATCATGCCGAGCGAATAGGTGACCGGCCCCTTCCACGCGTCGCGGATGTCGCCGGTCGTGCGCCACAGATTGCCGATCTTCTCGGCCCATTCCCACGGCCGGTTGTTGCCCCATTCGCAGATCGACAACACCATCTCGCGCCCGCTTGCGCGGATCGCGTCGGACATCAGCGCATAGCCTTCCTCGGCGTTGCGCACCCCGGTCGAGCACCAGTCGTACTTCAGATAATCGACACCCCAGCGCGCATAGGTGAGCGCATCCTGATATTCATGGCCCTGGCTGCCGGGCTTGCCGCCGCAGGTCTTGCGGCCCGCATCGGAATAGATGCCGAACTTCAGGCCCTTGGCGTGGACGTAATCGGCCAGCGCCTTGATGCCGGACGGAAACTTTACCGGATCTGCGGTGATGAAGCCGTCTGCGGTGCGCGTGCCGTGCCAGCAATCGTCGATGACGACATACCGATAGCCGACGCCCTTCATGCCGTTCGTCGCCATCGCATCGGCAGCGGCGCGGATCACCTGTTCGTTGATCTTGCAGCCGTAGCGGTTCCAGCTGTTCCAACCCATCGGCGGGGTCGGGGCCAAGCCGTTGGCGGTCCGCCCCGCCTCACGAGAAGGGCGCACGGTATTGGGATCGACGAGCTGGTCCTGCGCGGCCGCCATCGTGCCGATCGCAAGCAGGCCGAGCGTTGCCGCCAGCCGCGATACCGCTTTCGCCAAGCGCCTGCCCGAGGTCTTTGCCACCATCTTTTCCCCATCCCGTGTCGGTCTGTTTGGATGATGTGATACCGACAACAGCGCCATCCATCAATTCGTAATTCAATTTGGCTTTTTATCTTCGTTGTGCTTGATGCGCGGGAGCGGCGAGGCGGTGAAGATCTCGACGGCGGGGAGAAAATGGATGAACAAGGGTTTCTTTGCGGTGGCTTCGGTGCTGGCGATCGTCGTGGCATCTGCGGCATCGGCACAAACCTACGGCCCTTTCAACGCGGCGCTCCCCGCTGGCGGCGATGCGATAACCAGCGCGATCGGCGGTGCCGGCGCAGCGGCGATCGACGCACCGGCGTGGACGCTGTCCGGCTGGATCGAGCCGAAAGCGATCGCGAACGGCGTCGTGCTGGTCGCGGGCTTCGGTGATCCCGCCACCGGGCCGCGCCGCTTCCTTGCGCTGGACGGCGGCCGACCGGGGCTTGTCACGGAAGCGGGCGCGCTGACCGCTCCGACACGCCTGCAGGCGGGCAAGTGGCACTTCGTCGCCGCGACGTGCGACGGTTCGGTGCTGCGGCTGTTCGTCGATGGCCGCCAGGTGGCGCAACGTAGCATGACGGCCGCCGCGGTACGGCCTGCGGTGGTGATCGCACCGCGCGGCGCTGGCGTGCCCTATGCCGGTCGGGTTGCGGGCTTCGCCTTGCAGGTCGGCGCGCGCACGCCGGCAGACGTGCGCGCGGATGCGGCACGGACGCCCGATCCGCTGACCGTGTACCAGAATGGCAGCCCGAACTGGCCGGTGCAGGTTCGCCAGATGTACGGCCAGGTCACCCCGCAGGACGCCTGGACACGGCCGGTCTCGCGCGCGCCCTTCCCCGCCCCGGTCGCGCAGCCGCTCCCGGCCGGTCCCGCCATCGCGCCGGTCCGCCCGGGCACGTGGAGCGTTGGCGGCTGGCGGCTGGCGGAGGCGCCGAAGGTGTCGGCATCCGGCACCACGCTCAGCCGCGCCGGTTACGACGCCTCGCACTGGTATGTCGCGACCGTGCCGGGAACGGTGCTGACCACCTTGGTCGATCGCGGCGTCTATGCCGATCCCGCCTATGGCCTCAACAACACGACGATTCCGGAAAGCCTCGCGCATCAGGATTACTGGTATCGCACCGAGTTCGACGCGCCGGCCGAAACGGTGGGCAAGCGCCAGATCCTGAACTTCGACGGGGTGAACTACAGCGCCGAGATCTGGCTGAACGGCCAGCCGATCGGCACGATGAAGGGCGCGTTCGTGCGCGGCGCATTCGACGTGACGGGCAAGCTGCTGCCCGGCCGCAATGCCATTGCCGTGCGGGTCTCGCCCCCGCCGCACCCCGGCCTCGCGCAAGAGGAATCGCTGACGTCGGGCGTCGGCGAGAATGGCGGCATGATGATGCTCGACGGCCCCACCTTCGTCGCGACCGAAGGGTGGGACTGGATCCCGAGCGTGCGCGACCGCAACACCGGGCTGTGGCGCGGCGTGACGCTGTCCACCACCGGCGTCGCGTCGCTGGGGGACGCGCATGTCGTCACCACGCTGCCCAAACCCGACAACAGCATCGCCGATGTCGAGATCGACGTGCCGGTCGCCAACACGTCCGATCACGCGATCACCGCGACCGTACGAGCGGCGTTCGACGATGTCGGCGTTGAAAAGCAGGTCGCGCTCGCCCCGGGGCAGACCGCGACCGTGACGATGACGCCCGCCGATTTCCCGCAACTCGCGGTGCGTAAGCCGCGCCTGTGGTGGCCGAACGGCTATGGCGATCCGGCGTTGCACGATCTCACGCTGACCGCCAGCGTCGACGGCCAGCCCAGCGACACCAGACACGTCCGCTTCGGCATGCGGCAGGTGACGTACGACATCTCGCTGATGGATCAGGCGGGCGATCTCGAACGCGTCGGCATCGACCTGTCGCGTGCGCGGCAGCTCGGCCAGCAGATCGTCGATGAACGGCATAGCGGCATCCGCAAGGTCGCGGGCGGATGGGCGGCGAGCCTGATGCCGGGCGCGGAACGCTCGCCCGCGGTCACCCGGATCAGGGATCAGGACGGCCTGTCGCACTATCTCGTCATCCGCGTCAACGGCGTGAAGATCGCCGCGCGCGGCGGCAACATCGGCATGGACGACTTCATGAAGCGGGTCGACCGCGCACGGCTGGAGCCGTTCTTCCGCCTCCACCGCGACGCGCACCTCAACATCATCCGCAACTGGGTCGGGCAGAACACCGAGGACACATTCTACGACCTTGCCGACGAATACGGGCTGATGATCCTCAACGATTTCTGGGAATCGACGCAGGACTACAACATCGAGGCACAGGACCCCGCACTGTTCCTCGCCAACGCGACCGACGTGGTGAAACGCTTTCGCAACCACCCCTCGATCGTCGTGTGGTTCGGCCGCAACGAAGGCGTGCCGCAGCCGATCCTCAACGAAGGGCTGGCGACGCTCATCAACGCCGAGGACGGCACGCGGCTCTACATGGGATCGTCCAACCGCGTGAACCTGCAGGATTCCGGACCGTACAACTGGCGCCAGCCGGTCGAGTATTTCACCGAGCGCGCCAAGGGCTTCTCGGTCGAAAGCGGCACGCCGTCGCTGCCGACGCTGGAAGCGTGGAAGCGTGCGATGGCGCCGGCCGACCGGTGGCCGATCAGCGACACATGGGCCTATCACGACTGGCACCAGACCGGGAACGGCGCGGTGAAGACCTATATGGACGCGCTCGCCACCCGCTTCGGCGCGGGCACCAGCCTAGAGGATTTCGAGCGCAAGGCGCAGATGATGCAATATGAATCGTACCGCGCGATCTTCGAGGGAATGAACGCGGGGCTCTGGACCGAACATAGCGGCCGGATGCTGTGGATGACGCAGCCGGCGTGGCCCTCCTCGGCATGGCAGATCTTCAGCCACGACTATGATACCCAGGCCTCGTTCTACGGGGTCAAGAAGGCGTCCGAGCCGGTGCACGTCCAGATGAACCTGCCCGACTGGAAGGTGGTGCTGGTCAACAATGGCCTCACCACGCTGCGCGGCGTGACGGTCAGCGCCAAGGTGATCGGGCTCGACAACCACGCCATCGCCCAGCGCAGCGCGACGATCGCGGCACCGGGCGAGACGACCTCGACCGCCTTCACGCTCGATCCCGCCGCCGCGACCGCGAACGGCGTCGCGCTGGTGAAGCTGGAGGCGCGCGATGCCGCCGGTGCGCTGCTGTCGACCAACCTCTACTGGCAGGCGGCGAACGACGCGCAGCTCCGCGCGCTGAACGCGCTCGCGCCGGTCACGCTCGGCACGGCGGTCGCGACGCGGGCGGACGGAGACGAAACCGTCGCCACCGTCACGCTCACCAACACCACGCAGGTTCCCGCACTGGAAGCGAAGCTGACGGTGATGAACGCGGACGGCACGCAGGTGCTGCCGGCCTATTTCAGCGACAATTACGTGTCGCTGCTGCCCGGCGACACCCGCACGGTGGAAATCCGCTATCCCACGGCCAAGGCGAAGACCCCGGCCATCACGCTGCGCGGCTGGAACGTCGCCGCCGCCACCGTCCCGGCACGGTGACCGGAACGACGACCATGACGACGGCGCCACCCGGCCTGGCGCTGCTCGTGATGGCCGTTGCGCCGGCACAGGAGGCCGATTGCAGAACGCGCGTTAGCCGGAGGTGGATCGGCCGATAACCGGCGAGCGCAAGTCCTGCGCGGACGCGCGACGGCGCGCGATACGAATCCTCAGCCCTTGATGAGGATCGCATCCGACGGCAGAATCCGATCGAGAAACGGCAGGATCGCCGCGCCGACGGCCGGCGCATCGCGCGACAGGCTGGCCCGCGCGACCGGTGCGGTGACCGGCAGTGCTTGCGCCGTTGCGATCAGCTTGCGATGCGCGTGTTCGGCGAGACGATCGAGCACGTCGTCGGGCAGGCGCCCGCCGATCAGCACCACCGCCGGGTTGACCAGACAGTTCACCGCAGTGAGCGCGGGCACCAGCGCGGCGGCGGCATCGTCGAGCCAGCCATCGAGATACGGTGCGAACGCCGCCGGAAAGGCGGAGGTCGGATCGATTCCGGCCAACGTCAGTCCGTTTGCCTCCAGCCGCGTCGACAATGCCGACAGCGACACGACGTCCTGCAGGATCTTCGTCGGATCGGTGGCGAGCGGGAGGAAGCCGATCTCGCCGCTACGGGCATTGGCACCGCGGTAATAGGCGCCGTCGATCACTACGCCGCCGCCCAGACCCGCACTGACGAGAATGTAGAAAAAGCTCGCATGGTCGTGACCGTCGCCGAACTGCGCTTCGCCGATCGCGGCAGCGGCGGCGTCGTTGTCGATATGCACCGACCACGGCACCACTTCGGCGAGCAGCGCCTGAAGATCGATCTCGCCCCAGCGTTCGTAACCGGCGGGGCGATGGGGCAGATCGACACGGCCAAGCTCGTCGGGCAGCGCGACGCCGACGCCGAGCACCCGCTCGACCCGCACCGCCTCGGTCGCGCGGATCTCGTCCATACCCTCGCCGACGATACGCACCACGTCTTCGGGCATCGCATACGCGATCTGCCGGGTGAAGCGCGAGCGGACCGTCCCCGCCAGATCGAGCGATACCAGCGTGACGTGGTCGCGATCGATATTGAGGCCGATCGCGAAACATCCTTCGGGATTGATCCGCAACCGCGTCGCCGGCTGGCCGCGCCCGCCGAAGCGCCGCCCGGCATCGAGGATCAGTTCGGCGTCGAACAGCCGGCCCGTGATGTTCGCGATCGTCGGCGATGTCAGGTTGGTCATCGCCGCGATCTCGTTGCGGGTGATGTCCGGGTTGCGGCGGATCACCTGCAAGACGACGCGCTGGTTATAATCGCCGGCGCGTTCGAGGTTGGTGCCCGAGAGGCTCGGCCCCAGCCGCACCGCGCGTGCGTCCGCGGTAACGCTACCAATCGGGGACGGATCGAAGTCGGAAAAGTTCACCGGTCTGCTCACATCGTACCTTGTTTCACGCGGTCTGCCACGGGAGCGTCCGTGCGGCCACCCGACAAACCAAGAAACGCCTCGTGCGGCTCGGCGAGCGCCACCGCCTGCGCGATCGACGCCTTCATGCGCGCGAACGCGGCCTCCAGATCGGCGGGCGAAAAATGATCGGCAAGCGGATCGTGCGCGGCGGGATCAATCCCGAAGCCGGCGTACATCGACAGCCAGCTCGGATCCTGAAACGACTCCCACTCGTAGCGCACCAGATGCCCGCGCGCCCTGAACAGCCGCAGCTTGTGCGCGAGTGGATCGGGCAGTGCGGTCTGCCGGCACCGGTCCCACAGGGCCTCGCCGCGACGGTCGTTCGCGACATAGTGCAACAGCAGGAAGTCGCGGATGCGCTCATATTCCAGCGCTGTGGTGCGGTTGTATTCCTGGGCCAGCGCGGGATCGAAGGTGCGGTCCGGCAACAGCGCGAGCAGCTTTTCGATGCCGGTCTGGATCAGCGTGATGCTGGTCGATTCAAGCGGCTCCATGAAGCCCGCCGCCAGCCCCAGGGCCACGCAATTGCCCTGCCAGAATGCCGTGCGACGGCCAGTGCGAAACCGGATCAGATTGGGTTCGGCAAGCGCCTCGCCCTCCAGTCGGGCGCGCAACGTCGCGACCGCCTCGTCGTCCGACAGGTGGTCGCTGGCATAGACGTAACCGTTGCCGACGCGGTGCTGGAGCGGAATCCGCCACTGCCAGCCCGCCGCCAGCGCCGTGCTGCGCGTGAACGGCGTCAGCGGCCCCTGCCGCACGCATGGCATCGCCACCGCGCGATCGCACGGCAGCAGGTTGCTCCAGTCCTCATACGGAACGCCAAGCGCACCGCCGATCAGCAGCGCGCGAAATCCCGAGCAGTCGATGAAAAGATCGCCCTCGATGCTCTTGCCGCATTCTGTATCGACCGCCGCGATATAACCGGTTTCGCCGTCGAGTCGCACGTTCGTGATGGTCGCATCGACGTGCTCGACACCCCATTCGACCGCCTTTGCGGCCAGAAAGTGCGCATAGAGCCCGGCGTCGAAATGGACTGCCCAGTCGTAGAACAGCAGATCGTGGACCGGGCGATCCGTTGGCAGCATGAACAGGTTACGTTCCGCCAACGCGGTGGCGAGGCAATAGTCCGAGATCGGTGCGGCGTGACCGCCCGCGCGCAGCTTGTACCAATATTGGTGGAACGCGACGCCGCGCGAGCGCATGCCGTACAAGCCGAAGGGATGAAAAAAGCGCTCGCCACTACGCTTCCAGTCGACGAATTCGATGCCGAGCTTCGCCGTGCCGTGCGCGGCTGCCATCACCTCCTGCTCGGTAACGCCGATCTCACGAAAGAAATCACGGATGCCCGGCACGGTTGCCTCACCGACCCCGACGGTGCGGATTGCACTTGATTCGACCACCGTGATCCGGATCGGCTGGCCCGCCAGCCGGCGCGCGAGCAGGGTTGCCGCCATCCAGCCCGCGGTGCCACCGCCGACGATCACAATCGAGCGCAGAGCGGTTCGGGCGCGTTCGGGGTGCGGCGGTGCCATCGTCATTCACGCCTTACGCTGGAAGTCGCCGTGCCGCGACTCCCATCCAGAGCACTGGAAGGGCAGCCGCGACAGGCGCCGGGTTTCCCGATCAGAACTTGACGCGTGCCCCCGCCATGAAGCGCCGTTCGTAGATGTTGTTGTACGCCTTCTCGTCCAGATAGGTCAGGTAATACTTTTCGTACTCGCCGGTCAGGTTTGAGCCCTGCGCGTAGATCGTCAGGTTCGGCGTGAAGTCGTAGCTGATCGACGCATCGACGTAGTTGGTCGGCTGCTGATACAGTTCGAGCCCGGTGATGCCGCCGAAATTCTGCTGCACCGCGCGCTTCGACCGGTAATTCCACGCCACGCGTGCCTGGAAATGGCTGTCCTGATAGAAACCCGCCAGGTTGGTCTGGATCTTCGAATTGTCCTGGAACGGGATGGTATCGCCGTTCAGATCGACCTGACCAGAATTCGACGGCGAGTAGGTGAGGTTTGCGTCGATGCCGAAATTGGTGAGGAAGGTCGGCATGAAGGAGAGGTCGCTGAACGACTGTTTCCAGCCCGCCTCGACACCCTTCAGCGTTCCACCCGCACCCTGTACCGGCGTGCTGATCGACACCGTTCGTCCACGAACGACCCCGTCGTTGTCGGGCAGATCGGTCCGCACCACGTTGCCCGACTGGATGAAGCTCGCCACGTCGATGTAGAACGCACCCACGCTCAACAGGCTGCTGCGCCCGATATAGAGTTCGAGCGACCCTTCGACGTTGCTCGCGCGCCAGGGATCGAGCTGCGGGTTGCCGTTCGAACTGCCGCCGGTGACCCGGAACACCGGCGAACCAGCGTTGGTGGTGTCGATCGCATAGGTCGGGTTGAGGCCACCGCCCCACTGGTTGAGATCGAGCAGCGTCATCGTCCGCGTGTAGGCGAGCCGCAGCTTCAGATTGTGCGTGAAATCGAACGCCAGGTTGAACGCAGGCAGGAAGTCGGTGAAGTTGCGCTTGGTCTCGACGGCGCCGTTGCTGAGGTTGGCCATGCCGTAAGGCTGCGGCGAGCCGGTGACGAACTGCGTGATGTCGAGCTTGGTGTTGATGATCTTCACGCCGGCATTCCCCGACACCGGTATGCCGAACACGTCTCCCTTGACGTTCAGCTGCGCATATCCCGAAATCTGCTTCACGCCGACATTGAACGATGCGCCCGGATTCTGCACCTCGACGTTGCCGGGGTAGAAGCTGTTCTGGAACGCAAGCGCGTTGTCCATCACCTTGGGATCGAGCACGTAGATCGGCGGCAAGCCGGCGCCGGGCAGGTTGAACTGCTTGACTTGACCGTTGAAGATCGAGTCGCTCGCGTTGCGCACCGTGCCGGCCGTGTAGGGTTTGAAGCCGGGCGTGCCGAAGGTGCCGGAACCGGCGTAGCAGGAACTGGCGTTCAAGGGCACGTCGAACGCCTTCCACTTGACGAGACACCCGCCCGGCGCGGATGCGTTGCCGGCATAGAGCGGGGCGGCGCGATCGAACTCGAAATCGTTGACGCTGCGTTCGCTGTAGCGCGCACCCGCGCTCAGGCTGACATGCTCGTTCGCCTCGTAGGACACATCGCCGCGGATCAGCTTCAGGTCGCCCTTGCGCCGGTAATTGCCTTCCGACGACGTGGTCTTCATCGCATAGTTGTTAATGTTGCCGAGTTCGCTGGTCAGCTGCGCCGGCAGCGTGAACACCGGTTGATTGCTGGTAAAGTTGATGGACGCGGGGAGCGAAGCAGAACCGGCCAGCGTGTTGACGAGATAGCCGCCCGGATTGAACGCGACGTCGCCGGTCGGATAATGGCCGATGCCGCCGGCCTCCCACTGTGCGCCGTTGGACGGGCTGAACTGCAGGTAGCTCTGGTCGTAGTTGGAATAGGCCTTGCCGTAGATGCCGCGCAGCGTGGCCTTGAACGCGCCGCCATTGTCGTACTTCAGCTCGGCATTGTAGTTCTGCGATTGCGACTTGAAGTGGTCATTCTGGGCGTACGAGTCGAAGTTGCCGAGATCGTAGTTGTAAACCTGCGTCGTATTGAGGTGGTAATCACGCGATACCCCACCGTTGCTGAGCGATACGATCGCTCCGGTGTCCCGCGACTGCCCCGGCACGAACTCGCCCGCCTGCCAGTTGACGTTCTGCATCTGAATGCCCGCGGTGCGATCGTGCTCGTCCTGACGCGTAAAGAAGGCGTCGCCGGTCAGCGTCAGTGCATCGCTGATCTCCCACTGCGCGGACGCGTTGATGCCGATGCGCTGACGCTGGTTGATCTTGTTCCAGGCAGTGAAGCCCTGCGGCACGATGAACGCGTCGTTCGTGTCGCCGTCGCCGTTCACGTCGCGACCGGTACCGACGATCGTGCCGTGCGGGCGATTGGCAGGCGAGAAGCCGCTGCTCAGATCGACATCGCCGGTCGGGTTGGCGGTGGTGTTGAACTGCTCGTTGTGCAGCGCCGCGCCATAGCCTTCCTGAATGCCGTTATGCGAGTTCGACAGGTGCACATCCGAATAGGCGCCCGATACGAGGAAGCCGAAGCGATCGCCGTGATAGCCGAGCAGCGCGTTGAAATTGGGATCGAGCTTCTTGGTTTTGTCGCCATAGGCGCCTTCCGCCGCGACGGCGAGGGTCACGCCCTTCTTCAGATCGAACGGCCGGCGCGTCCGCAGGTTGACGGTGCCGGTGATGCCCGCGTTGAGCAGGTCGGCCGTGCTGGACTTGATGACGTCCGCGCCCGCGAACAACTGTGACGGAATGTCGTTGAAGTTCGGCTGGATCGTCGTGATCGACTGTGCACCGAGATACGCTTCGCCGTTGAGCAGCGTGGTCACCTGCGGAAGGCCGCGAATGTTGATCGCCGCGCCTTCGCCCGCATCACGGCGGATCTGCACGCCAGGGATACGTTGCAACGAATCGGAGATGGTAACGTCCGGCAGCTTGCCGATATCCTCGGCCGAGATCGAGTCGGTCACGGACGCGGCATCGCGCTTCAGGTTGACCGCGCGCTGCTGGGCACCGCGGATGCCTGTCACGACGATATCGCCCGTGCCGGTGGCCGCGTCGCTGGCCGGCGTGCTTGGGTTCTGCGCTTCGCTGGCCTGGTCGGCTGCGACAGCGGAAGGCGAAGCCGCCTGGCCAGTCGGCGCGGATTGCAGCACACCTTGCGTCGCCGAACTTTGTTGAGCGCTTGCCGCGCCGGAACACATCATGGCGGACGCCGAGGCCGCCATCATCAAAATCGTCTTCGTCTGTGCGTGCGATATCACGTCCGCTCTCCCTCCGAACCATTGCGGACCGCCGTCGCTGGCGGTCACTCCACGTGGCATCAGGAAAGCTGTCAGACGCCGCTTATCGACGCCCTTCCCTCCCTGCTGCCGATCGCGACTTCCCGTCGTCTTGAAGCCCGGTGCACATCGCGCACCCGGAGCGACGCGTCAATTAAATAATGCAACTTGCTTATTGTTAGTTGTGATGATCGCGCATGGGTGCCGGTCGTTGCCCGTTACCCAGAGCGGGCTCCCCGCCATCGTCGGCGCAACGCCTCGGCGCCTGACCGAGCCCTCTCCTTTTGTCGCCCCACGCGCAACCGACCTGCGCGATCCTTCGTTGTTACCGGTAACTTGAGGGATGCTGCCATGACCGACACGACGAGACGCCAAGTTATGAGCGGAGCCGCAGCGATCGGGGCGGCGGCGGCGGTTGCCGCGCCTGCCGCTGCACAGGATCAGGCGAAGCCGCGTGGCGGCAAGCAGGACCCGCGCAGTAAATATCCGAAGCCGCCGTTCAAGTCGCAGTCGCAGCCCTGGCCGGGGCTCGCCAGTCGCATGGACCCACGGCCGGATCATGGCGAAACAAGCTATGTCGGCAGCGGCCGGTTGCGCGGTCGCAAGGCGCTCATCACCGGCGGCGATTCCGGCATGGGTCGTGCCGCCGCCATCGCTTATGCGCGCGAAGGCGCGGACGTCGCGATCAACTATCTGCCCGAGGAGGAGCCCGACGCGCGCGAGGTCGTCGATCTGATCCGTCGCGCCGGCCAGAAAGCGGCACCGCTGCCCGGCGACATCCGCTCGGAGGCGTTTTGCAAGCAACTGGTCGAGCGTGCGGTCAGCGCGCTCGGCGGGCTCGACATCGTGGTCTGCAATGCGGGCCGGCAGCAATCCGTCCCCTCAATCCTCGACCTCACCACCGATGAGTTCGACCGGACGATGAAGACCAACATCTACGCGCCGTTCTGGATCATCAAGGCGGCGTTGCCGCATCTCGAACCCGGATCGGTCATCATCGGCACCACGTCGGAGCAGGCCTATGATCCCTCGCCCGATCTCTATGCCTATGCGCAGACCAAGGCCGCGACGATGAATTACATCAAGTCGCTCGCCAAACAGCTCGGGCCGAAAGGCATCCGCGTGAACGGCGTCGCGCCCGGTCCGATCTGGACCCCGCTGCAAATCTCGGGTGGCGCGCAACCGGGCAAGGTCGTGACGTTCGGCGCAACCGCGCCGCTCGGCCGCCCCGGCCAGCCGGCGGAGCTTGCCGGCATCTATGTTCGCCTGGCCGAGGATGACGGCAGCTATACCACCGGCAACATCTACGGCGCCGGCGGCGGTCAGGGGCAGCCATGAGGAACATCGCCGTGCGCACCTCCGCCATCCTCGGCGCAGCCGCGCTGATGGTGCTTGCTTCCCCAGCCGGGGCGCAGACGCAGGGCTCGGCACAGACGCGCAACTACGTCGCCGCCGCAGGTCAGTCGGACGCCTTTGAGATGCTGGAGGCGAACACCGCGCTGGCGCAGAGCAAGGACCCCAAGGTTCGCGCCTTCGCGCAGCAGATGCTGCACGACCACGGCCAACTCAGCCAGTCCTTGAGCAAAGCCGCCGCCAGCGCGGGCGTGGCACCGCCACCAACGGGTGTCGGCGCGGATCAGGCACCGTTGCTTGCGGCGCTGCAAGGCCTGCACGGTGCCGAGTTCGACCGGGCCTATTGGCAGCATCAGGCGCTGGCGCATCGTTCCGCGCTGACCGCGACGCAAGGCTATGCCGCCAACGGCGACAGCGCGCCTGTGCGACAGGCCGCCACCGCAGCGGTGCCGGTCATTACCGCGCATCTCGCCATGGCCGAGCAGATGCAGGCGCAGTCTGGCGGCTCATAAAGATGGCCGACCAGACCGCCGTACAGCTTGGCATCCGACGCTCCGCGGAGATGGCTGCGGTGTTCATGATCGGGGACGGACTGCTGGGTCTGCTGCAACCCGAGCGTCACGTAGAGCTCTGGCGATCGGACGTCAGCGCCGTGGACGTTCTGGTGCGCCCCTTTGCTGGCCACCCGACGCGCCGCCGGGCCTATGGCTTGTTACAGGTCGGGGCGGGTATCGCTCTTGCGTCGGTCCTCAAGCGGACGAAAAAGTCGGAATGAAGCTGCGGCAGAAAACATCTACCTCGGATCAGACTAACGCTGGCGTGGCGACCGACCCGTCATCTGGCGCCGCCCGGCTCACCCGCGCACGTATGTTCGCGCGCACCGCACGGCCGTAGAAACCGCGCTGGCCGATACGCCGCGAACCGCGCGGTCGCACCGGCCAATCGGTTGAGACCCTTTGCGGAGATCGCGCCATCGTTCCAGCGGCCGGTGGCAATCCGCTCGTCCAACGTCACGATTCCCGCAATCGTCTCGGCGGCATTGAACGTGCAGTGGCCGAACGCCTGCACATAGGCCTGCCGCAGCATCGGCGCGGAACCGGCGCGGCGCACGGTGTCCTGATACGCCTGCTCATAGGTCACCATCGTCGCGCCGTCGCCGATGGTATGCAGCGTCAGCACCGGGCGGCGAAGCTCCCTGGTCGGCACGAAGTTCGCGCGCATATAGGCGACCGCGTTCGGGGCGGCGGCGATGCGCGGTGCCGTGGCGAGCGTCGCGAGATCGGCCGCAAGCGACAGCCCGGCACGCCGGTACAGCGCCTCCACCAGCGGCCGCTTGCCCGAGGCGGCGAGTTGCGCGGCGTAATCGACACCGATGTTCCACGAGGCATTGCCGCCGGCGCGACGCTCCTGTTCGAAACGCGGGAAGAACACGCCCATCGCGAACCAGCGCGCATAGGCGTCCACGCGCCCGTCGAGATCGGGCGAGCCGGCGGCCGGCGCCTCTGCGTCGGGCTGGTCGGGCAGTTGCGCGAACGCGGCGGCCAGCGCGAGGCGGGCGCGACCTGCGGCACTCGCGGTCGCCTTGGCGAGCAACGCGTCCACCGCCGGGCCTTCCTCGCGGATCGGCGGCGGCGGTGCGCCGGGTTGCCACACGCCCACGATGCGCAAGCGTGCGGCGGGATCGACCAGCGTCTTCAGCGCCCAAGCCCCGTCGAGCGCCTGGTTCTCCATGCCGAGCGTGCCCGACAGCGATGCGCACATCGGCATCGCGCCGTCGATCCGGTCGGGATGGCGCTCGACCAGCGCTGCGGTGACGAGGCCACCCATCGATTCCCCATAGGCGATCACGCGGCGTGGCGTGCCGACCGTCGCCGTAAACGCGTCGAGCGCGGCGATCTGGTCGGGCACCGCCTGCTCGACCGCCCAGCCGGTTTCGCGGTACGAACTGCCGAGCAGCGCATAGCCGCGCGCCAGCAGTGCCTCCGCGCCCTCGTGCGGGCGGTTGCGCGGCGGGTTGGCGGGGCCGGCGCTGAAGCCGTGGCTGAACAGCAGCACCGTGCCGTTCCACTGCGCGGGAACATCCGCCGCCCAGACGTTGCCGGTATCCAGCCGCGCCTCGATGTGCCGCGCCGTCGGTACGGGCGCGGCGCCGATCGCCAGCAGCGCTGCCAGCGCGGTCATCGTGCGGGGCATGTCGTTCTCCTCATCCGCGGGCCAGCAGCGCGGCGACGTTCGTATCGCCGCCCAACGACAACAACCGTTCCGCCAAGGCCAGCGCCGCCGTGGCGGTATAGGGCAGCGCCGCCTCGCCCGCGCAGGCGACGAACTTGTCGACCATCGCCGCGCGCGCGATCGGGCGGTCGGGATGGCCGAGCGGGATCATCACCGCCTCGCGCAGCACGCTGCCATCGTCGAGCGTGACAGTGACGATACCGCCGAACGCGGTCGGCACCTGCGCGGGATCGTGGATCGCCTGCATGCGCGCGGCGAGGGCGCGCAGGTCGTCATCCCGCCGCGCCGCCTCGTCGAAGTCGTGGAGGCCGACATCCCCGCGCACTAGTGTACAGGCCACCGTGAAGAAGATGCTGAACTTCGCGTCGATCGCCGTGGCGGGCGTCTGTTTGCGCGCCGGCGGTTCGACCAGCATCCGCTGCACGTCGCCGACCGTGATGGCGATGGTGGCGATGCGCTGCCACGCTCCGCCGATCCGATCGCGCACGCGCAGCGCCGCCTCGATATAGGCGTGCGTGCCGCGACAGGCGGGCCAGCGTTTGAAGCTGAGCTGTTCGCCGTGCACCCGCTCGCCCAGCCCGTCGAGCAGCACCGCTTCATCGAACATGCCGCCCGCATAGAGCCGGTAGAAGCCCCCTTCCCCCTCCAGCGGCGCCTCGAACCCGATCACGCCGCTTTGCGCCAGCAACGCCGCCGTCACCGCCGCCTGCGCCGGGAACGCCTCCCGCACCGCCCGCACCGTGGTGGCGGCGCTGTGCTTGATCTCGCCCGGCGCGGTCGCCTGACACAAGGCGAGCGACAGCGCGGACCGGGTCTGTGCGGCATCGAGGCCGAGCAGCCGCGCCGCGCCCGCCGTCGCGCCGAATGCGCCGAGGATCGGCGGCGGATACCAGCCGCCCGCCTCCATCGGTGCCCCAAGCGCCAGCGCCATGCGGCAGGTGAGGTCGCAGCCGATCGCCATCGCCGTCAGGAAAGCGGTGGCGGTGGCACCGTGCGCATCCGCCAGCGCGAGCAGCGCGGGCACCAACGCGGCATTTGGGTGGCAGGGCGCGCGGTCGAACGCATCCTCGAAATCGAGCGCGTGGGCGAGCGCACCGTTGGCGAACGCCGCCGCCGTGGCGGGTACGCGCGCCGCCCCGCCGAGCAGCAGGCTGGGCCCGGTCCCGCTCGCCAGCGCGAGGTCGCGGAACGGCGCCGCTTCCGCGCTCAGCCCACTCGCACCCAGCATCACGCCGATCGCATCGAGCAACGCCAGCCGCGTCATGTCGATGGCGCGCGGCGACAGCGCGGCATACGGCATCTCGGCAACATGGGCAGCAATCCTGTCGCTCAGCATGTCAGCGGTACGCCGCCAGCACGGGGTCGGGCGCACATCGATATGATCGCGCATCCGCCTGATCGCCGCCGACATAGCGCGCGCTCTGTGGGAACGCGCACAGCTTGCGGGTGAACACCGGCACGCCCGCCGCCACCCGAGTGCCGATCACAGCATCGGGCGCGCGGCCATGCTCGACCCAGTCGATCACCGACCACAGCACGTCGCGGTGCGGATCGCCGGGTGCGGTCGCCTGCCCCGAACCCCCGAACTGGTCGACACCGGGGCCGCCCTGGCAATGGTACATGCCCGGCACCATCATCAATCGCACCGATTGCCGAAGCGCGGCCATTCCGCCCTGTGCGGCGGCAAGGCGGCGATAGAAGTCGATCGTCGGGCCGGCGATGACCGAAGGGTCCTGCCAGCCCTGATAGACGATCGCCTTGCCACCGCGCGCGAGGAACGGCGCGATGTTGGTCCGGTCGGCGCGCAACTGCGGCATGGCGACATTGGCGGCGGCAAGATCGGCGCTGCGCCGGAACGTGTTCTCGTCCCAGTCGGGATTGGCGTGCACCGCATCCGCCCACATCTGTCGCAACAGCGGCGACGGTGGACCCGGCCGCGTGCGCACGCCGGGCAGCAGCCCGCGATCCATCGGCCGGCCCCGCTCGTCCGGCATCGCGCCGACGATGGTGGCGAGCATCGTCACCTTCGGCGCGGACAGGCAGCCGACGGTCTGGCCGGGTTTGCAGGCAAGCGCGGCGGGTTTGAACCCGCAGGCCAACGGATCTTCGACCACACCGTCGCGCACGCCGTCCTTCGCGTCGCACGCCGCGAACGTCGCCCGTTCATACAGCGACCAGTCGGCATCGCTCAGCGCCGCGTCCGGGTTCTGCTTCTGGAGCAGCGAGGACCACATCATTCGCACCGAGATCAGCGGCATATACGGCCCCGGCGCGCCCGCGACGATGCCGTCGTAATCGGCAGGATATTCCTCCAGTTCCTTCAGGCCCTGCCGCCCGCCGCCCGAACAGCCGAGGAAATAGCTGTGCGTCGCCGGCCGCGCGTAGAAGCGGGCGACCAGCGCCTTCGCCGCCTGCGTGGCGAGGTGGGTGGCGCGGTGTTCGTAATCACCACGCGCCTTGGCATCGGTCATCCAGTGCGCCTGCGTGCTCTTGTGGCCGCTGTCGGTGGTCACGCCCGCGAACCCCTCGGCAACGCGGCGGCTGAGGTCGTTGTAGTTGAACACGCCGGCATCCCCGCCCACGCCGGCGCCGATCAAGCGGCCGTTCCACGCGCCCGCCAGCGGCAACCACAGTTCGAAGCCGATATTGCCCTCGATCGTGCCGACGACGCGACACAGCGGCACGCGGACCGGCACCGGCTTGTACCCGCCCGGCGTGTCCGGCTGGAACGGGTGCACGGCATCGGGGCGCACCGCCGTCGCAGCGGTGACGACGACCGCGCCCGCGTAACTGCCCGCCAAGCTTGCGCAGTCCTGCGCCGCCGCCGGCACCGCCCAGCCGGCCGCGGCCAGCCCGGCGAGCAACCAGCGGCGGCGCATCAGAACTTCACCCCGGCGGTGACCGAGATCAGCCGCGGGATCGGGTTGGTGGATTGCGGATCGTACCCGCGCACCTGATCGACGAACGGCGGATTGCGGTTGAACAGGTTGCGCGCATCGACCGACAGCGTGAAGCGCGGCGTGATGTCGAAGCCGAGGTACAGGTCGACCGTGTCGTAGGCGCTGATCCGCTGGTACGGCGTTACCCCGGTGTTGGCGTAACCGCTCAGGTGGTTGAGCGTCACGCGGCCGTGCACCGCGCCCACCGTCGCCCCGACATCCGCCTGCATGCGGAATTTCTGCGGGAAGTTGATGGTGTTGACGACGTTGGTGAAGGCGGCACCCGGCACCGGACTGTAGCCGTAATGCGTGAAGTAGGTGCCCTGCACGCCGCTGTCGATCTTTACCGCGCCGAAACTGTGCGCATAATTCAGCCCGAAATCGAACCCGCGCACCAGCGCCTCGCCAAGGTTCTGCCGCCGCCCATCGACGATGAACGTCACCGTCGACGCGTTGATCGCCTGGTTGATCGGCAGGCCCGATCCGATCAGCGCGGCGACCTCGGCCGCACTGGGGTTCAGCGTGACGAACGGCGCGTAAAGCGGGTTGGTCAGGATGCCGGACGTACCCCGCAGCGCGTTGATCTGGTTCTTGTAATCGATGTCGAAATAGGTCGCGGTGGCGACCAGCCCGGGGACGAACGACGGCGCATACTCGAAACCGGCCGACCATGTCGTCGCGGTTTCGGGTTTGAGGCCGGGGTTGCCGCCGGCGATGCCGATCCCGGTCTGGTTGCCGTTCGCGCCCGGCAGCGTATCGTAATACAGCCCAGCCCCGCCCGCCACCTGCGAGATTTCGGTGAACGTCGGCGCGCGGAACGAGGTGCCGTAGCTGCCGCGCACCGTCAGGTCGTGGATCGGCTTCCATGTCACGCCGACCTTGGGGTTCCTGGTATCGCCGAAGTTGCTGTAATGCTCATACCGGCCGGCAAGCGACACGGTGAGTTGCTGGAAACCGGGGATCGCGTTGGCTGCGCCGAAGATCGGCACGTACAGTTCGGCGAACACCGCCTTCACGTTGCGGCTGCCGGCGTCGGCGATCGTGCGCTGCGCCGCGCTGTTGCCCATCACCAGGCTGGTGAAGGTATATTCCTTGCGATATTCCCCGCCGATCGCGGTGCGGACGTTGCCGCCGGGCAGGTGGAACAGCGATCCGGTGAATTGCAGGTTCGCCACGTCGAGCCGGGTCGCGCCGACGATCTGGAAGTAGTTGTCGTGGATGCTCGCCAGCGTCGCCGGGTTGTTGGGGCCGCCGAACACGTTCAGCGCCGTCGCCGGGTTGGTGTCGGCCAGCGCCGTCGCCAGCGCCGCCGCGTTCACGCCGACACGCCGGTCCGACACGTCCTTGGATTCGCCGTGCTGGTAATAGGCCGTGGCGGACCAGTCGCCGAACAGCTTGGCCTCCACACCGCCGGACACGTTCCATGAATAGCCGTGGTAGGGGTTCTGGTCCGCGCCGAGTTCGGGCAGCAACGAATAGGCCACCGTCTCCGATGTCACGCCCGGGGCAGGCGCGACGAAGAACGGGTTGGTGTTACGTACGGTCGCGGTGAACGTGTCACCAACGCCGGGCGTGATCCCGTCGCGGTAGGAATAGAAGCCGTCCGCGAAGATGCGCAGGCGCGACCCGACATCCTGGCTGAAATTGGCGACCGTGCTGATCCGCTGCTGTTCGGGGACGACCGCGTCGTAGCCGTTGTAATCGCACTTGTTGCTCGTTCCCGCGATCAGCGAAGCGGCGTTTGCCTGCGTTACGCCGCCAACGGGAATGGCATAGCTGCGGCCGCCTGCGGTGATCGTGCCGGGGTTACAGAACGTGGTGCGCAGATCGCGCCCGCCACGGTCGCGATTGTCGTCGCGGTACCAAGGCAGGCTCGCGCCGTAGAGTGCCGCATTGTGGGTATATTCGGCGGCGAAGGTCAGATAGCCGCCGTCCCATTTCTTGCCGAACAGTCCGGCGACCTGCTGTTCGCCGTAGGCGCCATCGTCGGTAAAGCCGCTGCGCGCGCGCAGTTCGGCGCCATCGAAGTTCTTGCGCAGGATGAAGTTGACCACGCCCGCGACCGCATCCGATCCGTAGATCGCCGACGCGCCGTCCGCCACCACCTCGACCCGGCTGAGCATGATCGACGGGATTACCGAAGGGTCGGTATATTGCCCCTGCGTGCCCTGCGGCGGCAGGCGCTTGCCGTCGTACAGCACCAGCGTGGCGTTGGTGCCGATACCGCGCAGGTTGATGCCGGACCCGCGCGTGGCATTGGCCGCGCCGTTCTGCGCGGTGCCGCCATTGCGGTTCTGCCCCAGGCCGACGACCTGCGGCACGCGGCGCAGCAGATCCGCGCTCGACGTCACCGGTTCCTGCGCGATCCTCGCCTGATCGACCGAGATCACCGCCGAGCCGACCGCCGCGACGCCCTTGATGCGGCTGCCGGTGACGACGATGTCTGCATCGGTCGCGCTGCTGGCGGACGCCGGCTGCGTCTCGTCATCTGCCAGCGCGGTGGCGGGAGCGGAGCCGGTGGTCGGCGTGGGATCGGCCTGTGTCACCGGCTGCGCGGTCTGCGCGGCGGCAGGCGTTGCGAGGGCGATCGCCAGCGCGCCGCACGCGACGCCGGACAGGGTGCGCGCAAGGCGCCGTTCGACGAACGAAAGCATGTCAGTCTCCTCTCTCTGTACCGGCCGCGCCTTCATTGGGCGCGTACCGGAGGGTGTTTTCGAGCTATTGCGCCTCCGCGCGTGCGGGCTTCAGCGTGCGCGAAAGACGCGGCGCCAGCGACAGCAGGACGATCGCGGCGATCAGGATGGCCGCGCCGACCAGATCGGGCGTGCTCGGCGCGGGCAGGCCCCAGCCGATCGCCAGCAGGATCGCGCCGCCGATGCCGGCAACCAGACTGGATGCGCGCTCCAGCGGCACGCAATAGGCGTTCTCGCGCGCATCGAGCAGGATGACGGCCGAGAAGATCGAGATGATGGTGAGCGTCACCGCGATCGCGGCCAGCGACCAGATCACCGGATCACCCCACACGCGAATGAAGCCGATGCCGAGTTGCCCCGCCTGTCCACCGATCCCGCTTGCCGACAGCACCGCCAGCGCCACCACCGCGAGCGGCAGCGCGACGATCTTCTCCTCGACGAAATAGCGGCGGATCGAGGCGGCCTCGCCCGTCTTCGACACGCGCGTCATCACCGCCAGCCGGATGAAGTAACCGAGCGTGTACAGCGCCACGTCGAGCAGCGCGAGCGGCGGCAGCGCAAGGCCGCCGCGCGCATGGATGGTGATGAACAGCGCCACCGCCACCATCACCAGCGCGGTCCAGCTCCACCACCGCACCTTGCGCCCGAACATCAGGTCGACCAGCGGCGCGATGATGAGGATGTCGCCGCGCATCAGCAACTGGATGAAAGGGATGCTGACGCCCTGGAACGTGAAAGACAGCGGCACCGTGAACAGCACCAGCGCGGTGCCGAATGCGGACAGCAAGGTGTAGCGCGTCGGGAACGGCACCCGCCGCCCCGCGATCGTCACCGTGTTCGCCTCACGATACCAGCCCGACAACCAGATGAAGACGTACGTCATCACCAGGTTGAGGATCAGCGAGGCGGGCAGCGTTTCCAGCCCGGTGAGCGGCCCGCCGAAACGGGCGTTGGGCTGCGTCGTCACCAGCTTGGTGATGATGACGTTGGGCAGGTACGCGAGGAAATAGAGGAAGACGATCCCCTCCAGCGGGAAGGCACGGCGGCTCACGCGACGATCTCCACCATGTCGCCCGCAACGACATAGCGCGCGTTCAGCCCGGCCTCGCGGGTGATATCGGCCATGTACGCGACCACCTCCGCATGATGCGGGTCGTCCTGCCCGACGAAGCGCGGCACCGCGTCGCGGCCGATGTAGAGCGGCAGGAAGCCGCTGCGCACGATGCGGCCGCCGGCAATCTCGAAACGCGCCACCATCGACAGGCGCGACGCGGTCGGGAAATTATACAGCCCCTCGAAATCCGGATCCCATTCCTCGGCAAGCACACGGATCTCGTTCCAGCTTTTCGACGCCGCGTGGGCTGCGTCCATCTTGAGATCGGTCGCGAAGTTGCACAGCGAGTGGAACACCGGCCGCCCGTCGATCAGCTCGCACCCCTTGAGGATGTGCGGATGCCCACCGAGGATCGCGTCCGCGCCCGCCGCGATCGCAGCCCGGGCGACGTCGCGCGCGTAATCGGGAATGCTCGCGCGCACGAAATGGATGCCCCAGTGCAGCGACACGAACACCACGTCCGCCTCCGCCTTGGCGGCACGGATATCCGCCTCCATCGCGGCGAGATCCTCGCGATGCGGGAAGCTGTGCGTGCGCGGCGGCGTGCCCGGCTGATCGTGTTCGATCTGTTCGTACACGGTGAAGGCGCGCATCGGCGCGCAGCCGGGGCGGCGCTCGTCCGCCCAATAGTTCATCGGCAGGATGCTGGAATACGCGAGGCAGGCGACCGTCGTGCCATCCGCCAGCGTATAGCGGGCGGGCTTGCGTGCCTCGGCGATGTTGGCGCCGGCGCCCACCACCTGCATGCCGGCGTGTTCAATATGCGCCTTGGTCTCGAAGAACGCATCGTTGCCCCAGTCGAGCACATGGTTGCCCGCCATCGAGATCAGGTCGAACCCCGCCCGCGCCAGTGCGGCGGCGCCGTCCGGCCGCGCCAGCACGGCGTGGCGCGCTTGCGGGGCACGCACGCCCGCCGCCGCAAAGCTCGTTTCCAACTGCCCGAACGTCACCTCGGCGGCGGCGAGCACATCTCGGGTCGCGACGAAGCTCTCGTCATAATCGGCGCGGTCCATCGCGAGATCACCGACCGCGAGGACCACACCGCTCATGCCGCCGCCCCGAACCGGATCGGCGCCGACAGCGCGCCGATTTCGGGGAAACGCGTCGGCTTCGGCTCGCCAGCCAGCGTGAACGAGGGCGCAGCGGCGAGCAGTTCCTCGATCGCCACGCGCAGTTCCAGTCGCGCCAGCGCGGCACCGACGCAATTGTGCGGCCCGCGCCCGAACGCGAGCGAATCCTTCATGTTTGGCCGGTCGATGCGAAAGCTGTCGGGATCGTCGAACACGTCGGCGTCGCGGTTGGCGGAGGCATAGACCAAAGCGATCGGCTCGCCTGCGGGAATAGTTCGATCACGCACCGTCACCGGGCAGGTCGCGGTACGCGCGAAACCGCGATATGGCGCGTACAGTCGCAGCAACTCCTCGATCGCGGCGGGCATCAGCGCTGGATCGGCACGCAGTTGCGCCTGTAGATCGGGGTGACGCGACAGATGCACCGCGATCGACCCGATCACCACGCTCGGCGCGATCAGGCCGACCACCAGCACCTGCCGGATCGTGCCGACGATCATCTCCTCAGGCAGCGGCTCGCCATCGACCCGCACCGCGAGCAGCGCGCTGGTCGCATCCTCGTCAGCCGGCAGCGGGGCGGCGCGGCGGTCCGCCACCACCTTGCGCGCCATGTCGTAGAGCAGCGAACTGGTTTCCTTGGTGGTGTCCATGTCGGCGGACTGGACCGCGACATTGTAGCGCCGGCCGGCATCGACCAGGGCGTCGATCGCTTGCCGGTCGAGGTTCATCCAGTGCGCGAACACCGCCACCGGCATGTGCGCGCCATAATCGGCGCAAACGTCGCCGCCGCCGTTCGCGACCATCTTGGCGGCGAGATCGCGGCAGATCGTCCGCACCACCGGCTCGAGCCGGGCGATGCGGCGTTCGGTCAGCAGCGGGCTCAGCGCGCGGCGGTACGGCGTGTGTTCGGGCGGATCGAGATGCAGCGGCGGCCGACGACCGGTGAACGCGACCTTGGGCACCACGTTCTGCTGCGAGGTGATGTAGGTCTGCCACTCCGTCGCTGCGTTGGCGACGTCGTCGTGCTTCATCAGCGCCCAGAAGCCGCCCCACGTATCACTATGCACGACCGGGCACTGCTCGCGCAGGCGCGCATAATCGGCATGGGCGCTATCGAAGCTTTCGGCGGCGAGTGGGTCATAGTCATGTGACATAGCAGTCTAGCTATGCTGCGATGTAAGCGCTTGCAAGCGCTTTCTTGCACAAAGTCCGCGCACGGGTAGAAGCGATGCATGATCGCTCGGGCTCCCCGTCTCGAAGACGTCGCTGCGCTCGCCGGCGTATCCACCGCGACCGTATCGCGCTTCCTCAACAATCCTGGAGTCGTCGCCGCCGCGACGGCGCGGCGGATCGAGGCGGCGGTCGCGCAGACCGGCTATCTGCCCAACCTCAATGCCGGCGCACTCGCGTCGAACCGCTCGCGATTGATCGCGGCGCTGGTGCCCGACATCGCCCAGTCGATCTTCAACGACACGATGGAGGCGATGATCGAGCAACTCTCCGACGACGGCAACAGCGTCGTCATGTCGTTGACCGGCTCCGACAACCGCCGGCTCAACGCGCAGATCAACGCGGCACTGTCACGCCGGGTCGATGCGATCATCCTCACCGGCATCGTGTCCGACCGCGAAACCCGCGAGCGTCTGCGCAGCCACCCGATCAGCGTCATCGAGACATGGGGCCTGCCGGATGATCCGATCGACGTCGCGGTCGGCTTCTCACATGCCGCGGTGGGAGCAGCGATGGCGGATTTCCTCCGCGACCGGGGCTATCGCCGGCCACACCTGATCGTGCCGCGATCGGCGCGATCGGAACGGCGCGCGTCGGGGTTCGAGAAGAGCTGGTGCGCCGGGGGCGCCGAACCGCCGACGCGGTGCGAGGTCGCCGTGCCCAGCCATTTCGGCCAGGGTCGCACCGCGTTTCTCGGGCTGGCCGAGCTACCCGCCCGTCCCGACGTGGTCGTCTGCGGATCGGACTGGATCGCGCAGGGCCTCATCGTCGAAGCGCAGGCGGCGGGCGTGCGAGTTCCGGGCGATCTCGCGGTGACGGGGTTCGGCAATCTTCGCCTGGCCGGCGACATGCGGCCGACGATCACCTCGGTCGATATCGACGGCACCCGGATTGCGACCGAGGTGAACCGCATTCTGCGACGCCGCGCCGCCGGGGAAACGCAGATCGACAGGCATGTCGATGTCGGCTTCCAGATCGTTGCCCGAGAAAGCGCCTGAACCCGGTCGGACAGCGGTTCTGTCTGTCGAGATTCGCTAGTGGCGGATGTTTGCCGGTGCCGTTCGCCTGCCGGTCACCGCATCCGCATGAAGAAGGACAGTGCATTGCGGGCACTGTCCGCGAAACTGTCGTAGATCATGCGCGAGACCTCGGCGATGCCGGGCTGGCGATCGCGGCCGCCGCGCGCGAACACCGCGACCGCCACGCGGTGCCCATCAGGCATGGTGATGAACCCCACGTCGTTCGTGACCCCGTCGAGCGTGCCGGTCTTGTCCTCGACCAGAGTCCCGGCCGGAAGCAGCGCGCGGATACGGCGCGTACCCGTCGCGCACCGGCTCATCAGGTCGAGCAGAAAGCTGCGACTCTGCGCACTGAGAACCGTGCCGCTGCTGAGCTTGTTCAACAACGCGACCATCGCCACCGGCGTGGCGACATCCTTGCTGTCGGCAAGATGGCCGCGTTCGCGCAGCAACTGGGCGATCGTCCGGTCCACCCGGATGCCGGTCAGCCCGTGCGAGGACAACCACTGCTGGACGACGACCGGCCCACCCACGGTGGCAAGGACCTGATCAGCCGCATAATTGTTACTGTGCACGATCATCTGATCCAGGACTTGAGCGGCGGGACGGCCGGAGATCGTGTCGCTGAGGCTGCGTCGCCCCTGATCGACCTCGGTGAGGTAAGCGGCCGCGATGGCGAGCTTGACCGTGCTCGCCATCGGGAACGGGGTCTCGCCGTTGACCGCGACGATCGAGCCGTCGCGAAGGTCGAGCGCGGCGATACCATATTCGCCGGAGCGCCCCGCCACCAACATGCTCAGCTCACGCTCGAGCCCGGTGAGTCCAGGAGAGCTTGCCGCCGCAGGTACCGGGACAAGAAGGCTTGCGACGATGCCGGAAAGCAGCAGGCGGGAAAGCAGGGGTACGCGCATCAATCGTCCTCGAGTGTTGCCCTTCAGCGACTTACCCATAATAGCTTGAAAACGTGAACACGTCATTTGCATGCCGATGAAGTGCGATCAACGGCCGCCCGCGAGCGGCGCGACGAACGCGTGGCTTTCGTTATGCCCGGTCGCGCTTTTGGAGGGCCTGCCCGTCATCGCGTCAAGTCTCTCGGCACCGCAGCGTTCACGAGCTCACCGCAGCGCCCGGGACAAGCGCGAAACGCTGCCCAGCCGCTGGCGTGGCAATCGTGGCGATGCCTTGCGCCTTGAGGATCGCCGCAATCGCAAGCGCCCGCCGCTGCGAGAGGTTCGGTCGTGGCGGCGCATCGCCGGGGGGCAACCCGGGAACACCAAGCGATGGTATGTTCCAGCGCTTTGCCGCCCAGATCGAGGTGGCCACCGCATTGCGAGCGGCTGGATCCAGCGTGTCGACGTTGTCGGCAAACGTGATCTCCGGAAGCGCGGATTGCGGTGGCACGACCGATATGCTCCAGCCCGCATCCTCTGCCGCTGCGCGCGTTTCAAGAACCCGATAGGTATCGAGGGTAGCGCCGGGCAGCGGCGCTGCCGCTGCGGTGACGCGGTGGTGATCGCGATCGACCGTCACATCGTCCGTCGAGACTCCGGTGATCAATGCGACCATGCGGGCAAGAGAGGCGCTGCGCTCAGCCTCCAGCTTGGCGAAATCGCCGGCTTGGCGCAGTTCCTCTCGCTGCGCTTCCAAGGCGCCAGCACCGGGTTCGAGCATGATCTGGTCAAGGTCGAGCCGGACCCGACGGCCAAGCCGATCCGACAAAGCGTTCTGAAGGGTCGGGACCTTCTGCATGGCGCCTCGTGGCGCGATGACGACCGCGCGGATAACCAGCGGGTCGGCGGCAAAATCCAGATCGAGCTGGGTCACGCGCGCTTCGATGCCGAACTTCTCGTTCAACAGCGTCCTGGTCTGTGAAATCGCGAGCGCTTCGCGGCCGATCCGGTTCAGCGAGATGCCAAGCGGCACTGCCATGATCGCGAAGACCAGGAACAGGAGGAACGTCTGCGTCCAGCTCTGGCGACGTGAAAGGTAGTGGCCGAAGCCGTAGAACCGCGCCATCAACGTGGCCGATAGTGCGATCGTTATGAAGTTGGTGACGAACAGCGCGAATGCCCCCGCCCCCACCGGGAAATTGCGCGTGGCGATGCCGTAACCGACGACCGCAAGCGGCGGCATCAGCGCAGTGGCGATGGCGACACCGACGATGGTCTCGCCGCGTCCGCGAATGATCGCGAAAGTACCGGCGAGCGCGGCGAAAAGCGCCACGGCGAGATCGAACAGATTGGGTCTGGTCCGCGCGACGATCTCGGCAGTGGGCGCCTGAAGCGGGGAGATCAGCACGATGAGGGCAGTGAAAATGGTCGCGGCGAGCGACCCGATCGCCAGCGCCTTCAACGACCGCCTCAACTCGCGAAAGTCGAACAGGGCAAGGCTGAAGCCAAAGCCGAGGATGGGATTCATCAGCGGCGAGATCAGCATCGCGCCGATGACGACGGCCGGCGAAGACAGGAGCAGGCCAAGAACGGCAATTCCAGCCGACATCATGGTCATGAAGGCGAACCGGGGTGACCAGCCGCTATCTTCGACGATGCGTGCCACCACCGCCTCGTGATCGACCTTCGCAACGATCGCACGGCGCCACCAGCGATAGAGTGCCAGGTGCGCCAGTCGAGGGTCCAACTCACCGCCGACGGCAGGTGCATCACGCATCATGGTCACCAACGCCTTGCCCCTTCATCAACCGTCATCGCCGGAGCGCGTCGCATTACGGGCGCGCGGCGGATGGGACCCGGCCGGCCATCCCTCGCGCTGCCGTGTCCGGTCGCCGTCGCTCTGTTCGGTCTGGTCATGGAACAGGATCTGCTGCGTCGGGAACGGCAGGTCGATGCCGTTCTCGGCTGCGGCCTGCCAGATCGCCAGGATCACCCGGGCGCGAAGGTGGACCAGACTGGTGCGCTGCGACTGCGACCACCAGCGCGCCCGCAACGTAACCCAGTTCGCATCCAGGCCCCACGGCAGCACCTCCGGTGCGGGATCGACCTCCACCCCGTCGACCTTGACGATGGCGTCGGTGAACACCGCGATCGCGCGGTCAGGCTTGTCGCCATAGCCGATACCGATATCGAACTGGTCACGGCGTGTCGCGAAGGCGGTGTTGACGACTACTGGCGACGTATAGATGTCGGAATTGGGGATGATGACTCGCCGCCCGTCATAGGTCTTGATGAGGGTCGCCCGGCTCTGGATGTGCTCCACCGTTCCCTCGAAATCCTTTACAACGATCTGGTCGCCGCGCCGATAGGGTCGGTTGACGAGCAGCAGGATCCCCGCGAGCAGGTTCTGCAGGATATCCTTGAAGGCAAAGCCGATCGCGACCGAGCCGATGCCGAGGCTGGAGATGATCGTCGCCGGCTTCACGCTCGGGAAGATGATGACGGAGGCGATCATCACGGATGCGGCGACCACCAGACCGAAAGTCAACGAGGCAAGCACACCTCCGAGGTCGATAAGGTTCTTGTGGTGAAACGCCCTGCGCACCCCGCTTGCGATCAGCTTCCCTACAAACCATGCAATCAGCACAAGGAGGATGCCGCCAACGAGATTGGGCAACTGCAGGAAGAAGTCGTTCGTCGCGACGTGAAGCTTGGCCATGATCAGGTCGAGCGGGTTTTTCACCGGCGGAGGCGTGACAGGCTGCATAATCAGCGAACGGGTCGTCTGATGAGTTGTTCCGGTGCGATCACGGCCAGCATCAGCCGTTCGGCTCAAACGATCGCCCCAGCGCCGATGCCGGCGAGGCGGAGAAGCACCCTCCGCGCCATGATCGCAAGATCGGTGAACATCTAGCCGATTGGCAGTGCGTCAGTCCGGCGGAGCCGGCCGGGCCCGAAGGTTATCTTTCCATTAACCATGCCGCTTCAGTCGGGCTTATCAGCTGTCCTGATACACGCCGCCGGAGAATAGGTCGGGACAGAGCGTGTGGGTCGTATCGTGGTGAAGTGTAACGGCAAGCGAACCGAAGCGGGCAGCGGGTTCCTCACGCGGATTGCACGGGATCAACGCGGCAACGCGCTCGCGATGATGGCGG